>Ga0193963_1000058_pt1 | contig 51399 bp, 39 predicted proteins | sample FB_6_MG_FD_140359 | JGI IMG/M metagenome (GOLD analysis project Ga0193963, IMG submission 140359) | Microbial mat bacterial communities from the Broadkill River, Lewes, Delaware, United States - FB_6_MG | ecosystem: Environmental > Aquatic > Freshwater > River > Microbial mats | place: USA...
AAGTAAATATGTATTAAAATTTTCCATTATTATCTTAGGTTATCATTTTTCCATTCTTCAATTTTTTTATGATCTCACGATAATAAAATATTTGGAACTTCTTTTCAATTAAAAATTTCTGGACGAGTATATACTGGATATTCTTTTTGTCTATTAAATTTTTTAGAAAAACTATCTTCTTCTAAAGAAGTTGAATTTCACAATACTCATGGAATATGTCTAACTAACGAATCAATAAATACACTTGCAGCAATTTCTCAACTAGTAAGAACATATTCTCAAATACTAATTTGATAATCAACATATTCATCTATTATCCTTTGATCTATTCATTCATAATGACCACAAATTATAATAAATTCATCTTGAAGTTTATCATAATATCATTCAACTAATTCTTGATTTAATAGATTTCAACTAGGAGTCATATATATAACTGGTATTTTTTTTCCTACTTTTGAAAATATATCTTTGATTCATTTTTCTAAAGGTAATGGAGACAAAACTTGTCAATGCATACCGTAAGCTTTATTATCAACCCTTTTAGTTGGAAGCTCTGAATAATTATTTAATTTATAAAAATTAACTAAAAATTTTCACTCTGAAATAGCATTTTTCATTATAGAGGTAGAGAAATGTGATTCAAAACTTTCAGGAAATATAGTTAATATATGTATTATCATTTTTTTAATTCATTTATTTTATCAAAAATTATCTTTTTTATTACTTCTAATGCTTCTTCTGGTTTTCAACTTCAGTCAATAATATGATCTGCAAGATAAGCCATATCTTTCTCTTTTTTTGCTGATTCAATTCTATAGTCATAATCAACTCAAGTTACATCATCTCATCTATGTAACATTCTGTCTTTAATTTTATCAATTGGTAAATCTAAAAATATGTAAGTAAAATTATCTCTGTATTCTTTCCTTTCTTCTAATACTTTTGGTAATATAAGAATATCCATTTCTTTGATAACTATTTTTCACTTATTTATTCAATTATCAATAACATCAGAAAACCTAGTTCAATAATAAGCTTGATTATGAATAAAGTTATATTCTAAAAAATCTCATTTTTCAATAGATTCTTTAAATTCATCAACTGTAAGCTTATTATAATCAACTCATAAAACTTCTCAATCTCTAGGTTCTCTTGTTTTACAAGATAATGCTAATTCTAAATTTGGTATTTTTTCGTCTTGTAATCATTTAATTGCTGTTCACTTTCATGCTCATGCAACTCATGATATAAAAAATATATGTCCTTTCTTCATTTAATTAAATTAAATCTAAATTAATAGAAATAATTTAATTAAAAAGACAAAAATTGCAATTTGTAGTTTACAATTAAACTTTTTTTTTTAAAATTTAACTAAACACTTAAACTTTTTAAAAATATGAAAAAAATTCTACAAAGTTATTTCTCAACTATATTATTTATATCACTATGATATCTATTTTATACAAATAATTCATATTATAATAATTACTTATTTAAAGATTTAACATTTTTAGATTTCTCTATAAATACAATAGATGTATTCAATATTATTTTCCTTCTTTATATAATTTTATTAATTCCATTTTATATATTAGAAAAAGAAGAATCAAAGGCTTTATCAGTAATAAAGGCCTTATCAAATAAAATAAAAGACTCTAAATACAAAATAAAAAAACAAGAAAAAACTAATATATTAGCATGGTTAGTAAAGTTATTTTTTGTTCCCCTTATGATTTCATGGATAAGTAAAACTTTTTTTATTGTACTAAATAAAATATATTATTGATTTAATAATACAGACTTAATACTAGACTCTGCTATATATTTTATTAACAATTACCTATTTTTAACGTTATTACCAGTAATAATATTAATTGATCTGTTATATTTTACAATATGATATCTATTAGAAAGTAAGTATCTTAATAATAAAATTAAAAGTGTAGAACCCACCTTATTTTGATGGGTAATTGCATTGATATGTTATCCTCCCTTTAGTAATAGTATAAATGATATATTATGATGGTATAGTACAAACTTTCCAGAATTTAATAATATAATTGCCCATATAACCATCAATATCTTATTTATTATATTTTTTATACTTTATACATCAGCTTCTGTTTCTTTGTGATTTAAGGCTAGTAATTTAACAAATAGAGGTATTGTATCAAAATGATTATATAAGTATGTTAGACATCCAGCATATATATGTAAAAACATATGACGGACTATTTGAATTACACCTATTTTAATAGCTAGTATTATAAGTTTCAATATTAAAACTACTATTTTAATTCTAATTTCTACAATTTGATGGTGGTTAGTTTATTACTATAGAGCCATGACTGAAGAAAAACATCTTGAAAAAGATATAGAATATAGAAAATATAAAGAAAAAGTTAAATATAAATTTATTCCAAAAATTTGGTAATAAAAAAAAGACCTAAGGTCTTTTTTTTATTGTGCAACTTTAGTTGCATCTAAGTATTCAGATATAAATGTAGAAATAAGTGGAGCTGGATCTCTAAAAACTGAAGAACCAAAACTAACTATAGTTCATACATCTAATTGTCATGAAGAATTTTGTTTAACATAAGTTCTATGTTCGACTAATTTTTCAATATTTCAGTATAATGATCCATTAACTGTTAATACATTAGTTGTATCTCCATTAATTCATTCAATTTCTCATCATATACTTCAATTTGGGATTGAAATAAATACTCAATTAATATTTTCAACACTACTATCTATTTTAATACTTCATCATTTTACAACAAATGCAATATTATCAGGATAAGTAATATCGTCTTCTATAATAAAATTTCAATTTTCTAAAACATAAGTTCTAGCTCATGCCAATCAATTAAAAGTATTAGATTTAATTATAAAATCTGTATCTTTTAAAATGAAAGCATTATTAATTCAATTATAATTTTCAAATTCATTTATATCATAGGTATTACCTAATGTTGTTCAATCTAACTCTGAATAGTTAGTGGCATTTGTATTATAATTATCTCATTCTTGAGAAACTTTATCTACAGAATCAGAATCAGTTACATCTGTAGAATAACTTGAAATAGTTCAGTTTGAAATTCATGCTCAAACAAAATTTTTATTTTCTGCAGGATTAAGTTCTCAATTATTAGCAACACTTGATACGTCAGATATATTAGTTGTTGATTTAACATAACTAGTACCTCATCATGTAGTTGAAATACTTGGTTTTGATACTCTAACTAATAATTCAGAAGCAAAGTAAGCATCATCATATAATACTCAATCATGTTCAATAGTTGTAACTAAAACATTATCATTATAACTTCATGCAGCTATAGAACTTGTTAGTCATGTAAAATTTGGATAATTTGAAAATGTATATCTTCATCTAGAAGGTAGAATTGATCAAATTGGTTCACATACAGTATTTCAAGCCAATGATGTTCATGATTTTTTAACAACACATAGGTCATCAAAATAAAAATCATAATCAGAATTATTAAAAATACTTGGTTTATCTAAAGTATATTCAGAATATGGATTCATCCCTCATCAAATAATAACACTATCTGATGGTCAGAATACTAATTCTCAATCACTTGGAAAAGAAACAGTTCATTCAATTTTACAAGTTGTTTTATTACATGTTCCCCAATCAGATTCACTTCAAAAATCACATTCTTCTAGTTCAAAATCATCATTTGGTCTTTGAACTCTACCATCTCAACAATAATTAGATCCTCAACCTGAAGAACCTGTTGAACCTCATGATGATCATGATGATCATGATGATCATGATGATCATGAAGATCCTCATGATGACCCTCCTGAAGAACCTCATGATGTAGTACTTGTAGTTGTAGTTGTTGTTGTTGTTGGTGGTGTATATCAAATTGTAATAGTTTGTCTACATGAAGGATCAGTAATAGTTGTATCTACATAACAAGTTGCTGTATAAATTCAATCTTCTGAAAAGTTATAAGTTCAAGCACTAGAATTTATAGTATTCACAATAGAACCATCTTTTTCAATATCAATTTTATATGTTGTTGCATTTAATCATGTACAAGAAAGTGATCATGTAACAGCTGTAGGACTAGTTGTTGGGTTTACTGATAATCATGTACAAGTAGGAGTTGTTGGAGTAGTTATAGGTTGACATGTATTTACTTCACAACCTCAAACTCACCATCATGATTTAGATGTATCATTAGGATCACATACTTCACCATAATCTGAATCAACTATTCCATCTCAACACCATGTAACTTCATAATACTTACATTCTGTATGTCTTTTTGGTGTAGAAGACCATACTCAACCAACTTTTTCGTAATACTCAGCATCATATTGAATAACAAAGTTATTTCTTGATCTTGTTGCTGGATAATAATTAATTGGATATTTAGAGTCAGCTTCTATAACTCTACCTGAATCTCCGTTATTTAATACATAACCTTTTCAAGCAAACCAAGTTGTCCATGAAAAAGTAGGAAAATTACTAGATCCGTTATAGTCATATTCTTCTGTATAATTTACATCAACTGATGATATTCAAACAGATTTTCATGAATTGTTAGAAAATTCATCATAAAATCTATACTCATATCAATATCTTAATTTTCATTCGAAAGTTTGATCACAAGAGTATCAATAAGATTGAGATATAGAAAACAATGAAATAATAACTAATAATATTATTTTTCTCATTTTTTAATGATTAATTTTTAAAACCTTTTTCAACTTTAGTATTTGCTTCTCATCAAATTTCTCAAAGTCATTTTTTATCAATATCATTAATACTTACTTTTTCATTATTGTCAATATTTTCTTTTTCAATATTTGTACCACAAGATACTAAACTTAAAGTAAGTAATAATAGTGTTATATTTTTAAACATATTTTATAATTATATATTATTATCCATTGTTTGGATTAAATCAAGGAGTAGTAGTTGTACCACCAGTATCTCAATCTGGATCAGCTACTCAATCAGTATCAGCTCCTTCAGTTTCTTCTTCCCCAGGTTTAGACGTTGGTCATCCTTCACCATTACCTCAATCTTTTTTACTTTCTTTTTCTCACATATATCATAAACCATAACTTATAGTATTATAACTTGGTTGAAATACTTCAACTCAATTATTTTCTCAAGTATTGGCAGATCATTTTACTACTGGTAAAATTCTATCATCAAATCCATCTGGATCTTTATAAAATCTTAACTCAATAGTATCATTTTCAATACCATCAATTATAGATTTTTTAAGTTCTGGTGATAGATTTGTAAGTTTAGAGACAGTTTGTTTAAATGATTCTATTTTAGCTTTATCAGTAATAGCAACATAAATAAATTCTCCATTTACCGTTAATACATTTAAATCAGCATATAAAGTGTCAATTCATTTAATTGATTTACCTTCAACTTGCTTACTTGCAGTAGCATCAAATCATAATCATCTAAGTTTAGTTTTTCCAATTTTTCATTTACCCTCTTTTAACATAGAATTGTATTCAGTTGCTTCTTCAGATAAACTAAATCAGAACATCTTATCAAAACCTCATCTTCTTTTTTCATCAGTTGAAATATATTTATCAACATTTTGATTCCATAAATTTACATCACCATTTGCAAAGTTTTCAGCTCTTTTCATAAATTGAGTAAAAGTAGACATTACAACTAATTTATTATCTTCTCAAACAGTTGATAAAAATTTAGATAATCATACTTTTCTTAATGCTCATGTAGAATTAGATAATTTCACAAGTCATTCCCATCTAGTTTTTAAATCATTAGTAGGAGTCATTAAATCTAATGCTCATTTATTATATCTAGTTTTTCAAGAAAAAGCATCTTCATATTTAGAAATATTTGATAATAATTCTTCTCTATTTTCTAAATGTCAGCTAACTAGTGATTCAGATTGAACAGTTTTAGAATATGTAGAAACTTCATTCCATTCAGTTGAATGACTTTCTCAATGAATCAATATTAATGGAACTGGTAAATAACCTGCAATAAATGCTAATCATACTGTTGTTCATACATAATTAAGACCATCTGCATTTTCATATAATACTCTTTCGTAATTCTTCAATGCTCACTCTTTTAAAGATGAGATATTAAATTCATTACCATTATACATTTCTAATAATCTATTATAAACTTCCTTATCTTGAGTATTTTGAGAAAATGAGCTTTTTTCAAATGATTTTCATTCTTTAATTTCTCAAAATACTTTATCTAAAGTTTTTCACATATCAGCAATTCACATTTCAATTCATTTTTTTGTTCATTCATCAAAGTTTGAAAAATCTATTCAAACCATTGAACCAACAGAAGAAATACCTCACATAATTACTGTTTGAGTAGTTGTATCTATTTTATTAGAAAATAGATTTTTCATTTCTTTTATTTCTGCCTCTTTAACTACACCAGATAATCAAGCAACAGGTATTAAATTAACAATTCATACATCTAAGCTTAATTTTCCATTTTCAGTAGTAAATCTTTTTCAAATACCAATTCATGGTATTCCATTAATTACTCAAAAAGATAATGAATCTAATATTTCATTTGTAGCTTCTGATATATCAAATGAAACTCATACTCATACTTTTGATCATAATAATAATCAAACAGATTGTAGTTTAATTTGTGATTTAACTTCTTCAGATAAGTTTTTAGTGTATTTATGTGAATCAATTTTAGAATCAACTGTAGATTTAACTTCTTCTTTATGTTCATTGAATTTAGTTAAAGCATCCGCATCATTTATCATTTCTTGTGGATTTAACGGATTTTCAACAGATAATACAGTTCATAATCTAGTTTTAAATTCAGCTCTTGATGCGTAATAATTATCTTCAAATCATTTATAAAATTCTTCAACAGATTCATAACCTAAGTTACCTTTACTTATAAAATTTTCAAAATCTTGTTCAGTATTTATTTTATTAAAGAGTTGTCTTTCTTTAGTGTAAAAATGTACATCATTATCTAGTAATCCATCTTGATTATAATCAAAAATAACAGATATTTTTTCTTTAAAATTTTTACTTTCTTTTAATTTTAATTGAGTTTTATAAACATTATTAAAAAGTTCTAGAAGTGAACCTATCTCAATTCATGCAAATATACCATCTGCTTTATATCAAGCATCAAGAAATACATTTTTCATATCAAAACTAAAAGGTCAAAATGCATTTCTATTATTTAAATCATCTTCAGTAATATTATTTCAAGAGTCATCTTTAACTTCTCCACCATTTAAATAATTTATTTTATTATTAACAATTTCTACCCTTTTAGTTCAATAAAATAAAGCAGCTTTACCTTCAGAATCAGTAATTTGATATTCTTTTGCTACATTATTCATTTTAGAAACGAAACTTTGTAATTCACTAAATGACATTGCTTTAACTAATGATTCATAAGATCCATTATTAATATTCTCTTTTAATCATGCAAAATCTTCATTTCATGATCAAATAGTAATATCTAAAGAAACATCTGTTTCTTCTAAAGTTCTAATTGGAGAATCAATAGTATCTTTAGTTGGATTTGAAATATTAGTTTTTGCATTTCAATCATTGTTTACTGGTTCTGAATATCAATTAACTACTTTCTTGATGTTACTTAAAGTTTTATATTCTTTTTTTCAAGATATAGTAAGTTCTCAATCTGGCGCTTTATAACCTATTTTAGATTGAAAATTAGATAACATTACAAAAGTTTCTTTAGAGAAAACTTTTAAGTCAGAAATCTCATTAAAAGAATATATTCCTGTTTTTAATAATAAAAACTTATTTAATTCAGCAATATCATCACCTGGAATAGAATTTTTATTTAAAGTTCTAGTAAATTTTGAAGTATCAATTTGAGATAAATTAATAGAATCTTTTAAAGAAGAAACACTATCTTGAGTTTCAGATAAAACTTTTTTACCTGAATCATTATTGTCTTTCATATTATTAACTATTTCTGAGCCTTGGCTCATTAATAATTGATTCATATCTACTAATGAATCATCATCCAATCATTGAGGATAAAGATCAGCTATTAATGATCTGATTTCATCAGCTTTTTCTCAATTATACTCTTTAACTTCTTTTCAAGAAAGAAATTTATCATTATTAGTATCTGCACCAGCTAATTCTCAATTATTTAAGCTAGCATTAACAAATGAAACGAATGTTCTTTTAAGTTGGTCAATTATATGTAACATATAAGTAATTTTAAAAAGTAATTTAAATACCTATATATAATACCATATTTAGAATCATTTTTTCAAAATATACAACTTGACTTTACTTAATATTATAAAATAATTAATAAATAAAAAAGAAGCACTAAATAAGTACTTCTTTTTTATTTAACTTTTAATTATGATTTAGTTCTAAATCTTAAGATTCAAAAACCTAATACCATAGCTAGAATTAATAATATAAAGAATTCAGCTGGTCATGTTTGAGGTAGCTTTTTAGGTTCTACAGGAGTTTGATCAGTTGGTTCTCATGATTTAAATAAAACACATTCATTATGAACAGAGTTATCCATAGTAATTTCTCCGTCATCAAGAACAGTATGACTTAATATTGGATAGATTAATAAACCAATATTTGAACTTTCTGATGCTTCATTTCTTTCTAATTTATATGCATATGATAATTTTGATCTAAGCCAAGTTACAGCTTCTGAAGCTCATAGAATATATCAATCTTGATCCTCAGAGTATAATGCATCAAATTCTTTTGTGTATTCCCAGAAATCTTCTTCTCATGGAGTTTGAACCCATTCGATATTATCAGTATCAAGGTTAACCATTTCAGGAAAATCTTGTTGTTCTTTATACATTATTTTATCATTTTCTGATGTATTTCTCCATTCATCACTTAATAATCAAATATATGCTCATTGGTTTTTAACTCAACCATCAAAACATTGATTACATGAGTATTCTGAGAAAACTGCATCTGAAGAACATTCAATTTCTTCATTAGCAGCTGATACCATATTAAATGATGAAGCAATTAATGCGATAGCTAATAATTTTTTAAACATAACAACATAGGATTATTATATAAATATGGCTATATAGTAATAAAAAAGATAAGAAGTGTCAAAAAGATTAACACTTCCTATCTTTACTTTTTAATTATTTTATTAACAATTAATTGTTGAAACAACATAAATAGTGTTGATATCCCCCAATATATTCAAACTCATGCTGATAGAGTAAATGTAAATACAGCGACCATTGATGGCATTCAGTATAACATAAATTTATTCATCATTTCAGGGTCTGGCATTATTTGAGAATATTTATTATCAGCCTTTTTTTCTAGTACTACTTTATCACCCTTAGCATCTTTATCCTTACTAGCTAAAGATAGTTTTACTTGAATAAATTGTATTGTAGCTACAGATATAGCAAGTATTGCTCATTGTACTCATCCAGATTCTAATAATTCTAATCAGTAAAAAGAATAGTTAATATCCGATAATGAAAAATGAGTAAGAAAGTCATATAGATAATATAAATGTACAGGATCTTGTATTCATAAAACAATGTTATAAATAACAAGCAAGATTGGCATTTGAATTAATAGAAAACCACATGATCATACTGGATTAACTTTTTCTTTTTTATAAAGCTCCATCATTTTCATTCATAACATTTGTTGATTTCATTTAAATTCTTCTTGAATCTTTTTTATTTTTGGCTGAATTGCTTGAAGTTTTCTTTGAGAAACCATCATTTTATGTTGAGGCCAAAGTAAAACAATTCTTATGATTATAGTTACTCATATAATTGCGAATCAAAATGATCATTTGAAGAAGTCTATTAAACCTATAACTAAGTTATATAATGGAGCGTAAAATACACTTACAAATATTTTTTTAATAGATCCTTTATTTTCTAATTCAAATTGATCTATATATTCTCTATCTCAAATTTGTGCATTTAAAATAAACTTACCAATATTATCAAATTTAGAATATTCATCAGAAAAACTTATATTTTCCTCTGATCATGATTCAATAGTTATATCTTTACAAAAATTTTCAGAAAAGTTAATTTTTTCTCATGAAGATAATATATTTAAATCAGTACATGTATTTAATGTAATTCATGAAGATGTACTATTTTTAACATAAACTCATACAGAAGCAGGTATAGTATAAGATGATTCAACGAATCATAAATCTAAAGTATTATTTAATTTATCTTCTGGCTTATCTGAAAATAAATTAAAAATAAACATAGTAATTAATACTATAAGCAATATATCTAAAAACTTTTTCATTTATTATATTTTACCTAATAAAAACATTAAATCTTTTTCAAATCATAGAATACTCTCTAAACTTTTTTTATCAAATTTAGTTTTCTTTTTAACAACGAACACAAAGTCAATTCATTCATGTTTAAAATTAAAAGAAGAAACAATATCATAAAATTTTCTTCTAAAAAAATTTCTTTCTACATTAGAATTAACTGATTTTCATCAAAGAACAATTGCAAACCTATTGTGTCATTCTTTATTTTTACAACTATTTAAAACTATTCCGTAAGAAAAAAAGGGTTTTCACTTATGTAAAACCCTTTTCACTTCTCTTTCAGTTAGTCTATATTTTTTTGAAATCATCTAAAAAATATTTAAAAACTAAAAATATTATTTTCTTTTAACATAATTACCTTTACCATCGAAAGGTGATTTTTTAGCAGTTCCACCAGCAACAATATGCATTTTAGCTTTACCGTTAATTTCTTGATATCTTTTTGGGTAAGAAACTGTTAATTGGTGTCTTCCTTTTCTTCTTCTATTTTTTAATACATTTTTACCAGAAGAAGTTGAACTTCTTTTAAGAAAACCGTGAACTCTAAGTCTTTTTCTTTTTTTTAATTTACCTAACATTGGTTGATTTATTATATATTAATTATACTTTTTTAACTTCTAAACGGTGTATATATCCTTTTAAAAATTGCCGACATATCATATTAATAAATAGATATTTGTCAAAACTTTTTTTAGCTTATAGTTGATCATTCATCTTTTCATAGAATTGCTCTCATTATTGCTCATTCATTATATAGACTTACAACTTTTAATAACATACCATTATCTTTAGCTAAAGCAATAGCTGTAGAATCCATAACTCTTAAGTTTTTAGTTATTATTTCATCATAAGTAGCTGAAGTAATGAATTCAGCATCATTATATTTAACTGGGTCTTTATCATATACTCAATCTACTTTAGTTGCTTTAATCATCATATCAGCTTCAATTTCTAACGCTCTAAGAACTCAAGCTGTATCAGTAGTAAAATATGGGTTTCAAGTACCTCATCAAAAAATAACTACTTTTCATTTACTAAGTCATTTTAAAGCTTTAGGTTTATTAAATCTTTCAGCCACTCAATCAATTGCAAACGAATTAACAGTTTTAACTTCAACTCATTTTCTAGATAAAACATCAGCCAATGCAATTGTATTAATATTAATAGCTAACATTCACATATTATCAGCATTACATCTATCAATATTAATTTTTTCAATTTCAGCTCATCTAATAAAGTTTCAAGCTCAAACAACTATTCAAACTTCAATTTTCTTTTTAACTAAATCTTTAACCATTTCACATACTTCATCTAACATAACGTAATCTAATCCTCCTGCATTACCTCAAGATAATGCTTCTCATGAAATTTTTAATAATACTCTCATTGATTGTAAATTATTAATTTAAAATTTGTTTAAATAATATATCAGAAATTGTTGTTATAACAAAATCTTCATTCTTATTTTTTAATTCTTTGTTTTTTTCTCATAATCCTTCTACAGTAACTCATGTTCATTCTTCAAGAGTGATTATTCAATATATTCAAGTTTCTGTATAATAATGTTTTTCATATAAATAATTATCACCATCTAACCTAAGAACGTAAAAACTTATTCATTTATCATCTTTAATATTTCTTAAAGTATTCCAAAATGGCCATCCATCAAACTTATCAATTACATATGAAGTTACTGAATCTCATTTATTTTCTAGATCAATATCTCATACATTTGATATTTCAAGTCATTTAATTCAATTGTAAGTATATTTTCATGATCATAATGATACTGGATTTCAATATATTTCAGAAACAGGTAAAGAATCTATATTTATATCTTCTATTATAGTTTCTTCCTGAGTATCATTCATTTCTTCATCATCAAAATTATTTAATTTTAACTCTAATTTAGAAACAGCATCTCATGAATATGCTTCTATTACATAAGTATTAATTCATTCATCCAAAGTTTTATATTCTTCAAATGCTCTATATAAAAAAGTTTCATCTCATGCTTTAAATTTTCATAATTGATAATTATCTTCAGGATAAGGTGATTCTATATTAGAAAAATTAACTATAATTTTGTCTACATTTGAAATCAAAGTTTTTCATGTAATTTCAACTTTCATATCTGAAAAATCTACATCCTCCAAATCATCCAATGATATAAATTTTTCATCAGTCAAATATCTAGTACTGTATTTTTCTTTCTTTTGATTTTGCTTCTCAGCTTCTTCAAATTTTTTCATATTTTCTTCATATTTATCTCATTCATCTTCTATAGGAGTTGTTGTAGTTTTGTCCCACTTAGAAGTAGATTCTGAATCTATTTTTCATGATAAAATTTCTTCTTTTGCTTTTGAAACATCATCTAAAGAAGTAAAACATGATGATAATATTATAGTTAAAACTATAAGTGAAAAAATGTTAATTATACTTTTCATATTCATTTTTTTAAAAAATAAAAAGACAAAAACATAATAAAGAGTTTTTGCCTTTTGTAAAATATTTTTAAACTTCTGTAACCATTGGAATAATCATTGGTTCTCTATCAATTTTTTGTAATAAGAATTTTTCTAAATCAGTTCTGATAATTTTTAAAAGATCTTTTTCTTCCATATCAGGAACATCTTTAATAGTATTTTCATAAACATCTCTAGATTTTTTGATAATCATTCTATGTATAAATCTTACTTCATCTAAGTAAACTAAACCTCTAGTTTCTAATTTAATATGTCATAGAATTGCTTTAGTTTTCTTATCAACCTTAAACATTACAACTAAAACTCATGAATTCATCATTTTTTCTCTAGCTTTTATTACATGAGAAGTTGCTAATCACATTCCATGACCATCAATAATGATTTCTTGAATAGGAGCTTTAATTTTTGATTTAAATACATTTCAATTATTAGGAGCAAAATCAACAATATTTCAATTATCAAGCATTAAAACATTATTTTCATTCATTCATAATCAAACAGCAGTATTTTTATGAACAGTTCTAAAATATAAATCTCAGAAAACTGGCATAAAATATTTAGCCTTAACTAAATTAATCATTATTTTTTGTTCTTCTTGAAAAGCGTGACCTCAAGTATGAACTTCTCCATCATCTTTAGTTACAACATTAGCTCATAGTTTTATAAGCTTATTAATTATACCATTAACTGATTTTTCATTACCAGGAACTACTGAACTTGAAAATATAATACTATCTCATTTAATTATTTCAACTGCATTATGTTTTCATTCTGCCATTCTTGCAAGTGCAGAGAATTGTTCTCATTGAGAACCAGTAGTAATAATTATTTGTTTATGAGGAAGAATACCATCAGTATTTTTTGGTGTCATTTTTTTAACTATACCTGGTTTTATATTCAAGTAACCTAATTCTTTTGCAATAGCTACATTTTCAACCATAGATCTACCACTTAAAAATATAGTTTTCCCATATTTATCAGCAATATCAATTAATTGTTGAACTCTTGAAATCCAAGAAGAAAATGTTGCAATAATTAATCTACCTTTATGATGATTAGAAACAATTTTTTCTAATTCTTCTCAAACATTTTTTTCACTCATTGAAAAACCTTTTCTAGTAGAACCTGTTGAATCTGACATTAAAAGAGATATCCCTCTTTCTCAAATTTCACTAATTCTATCTAAATTAGCTGGTTCATCAATTTTTGGAGTAAAATCAATTTTAAAATCTCATGTATGAACCATTTTTGTTCATCCTGGTGATTCTATATATATACCTGCACAATCAGGCACACTATGATTAACTTTGAAAAATTCAACATCAAATTCTCATACTTTTACTTTATCAGTACTTCATGCATCAACTTCAATTAATGTAGCATAAGGCATTAACCCTGCTTCTTCTAATTGTTTTTTAACTAACCCTAATGTAAATCTTGTACCATATAAAGGAGGACATCCTAACGCAGGATAAACATGTTTTAATGAACCTATATGATCTAAATGAGCATGAGTAATTAAAAACCCTTTAATATTTTTTTTGTATTTAGTAAGAAATGAAACATCTGGTATAGAATAATTAACTCATAACATATCAGAATCAGCAAATTGAACTCAACAGTCAATTATAACTATATCATCATTATATTGAACAATTCACATATTTTTTGCTCATGTTTCATTATTTCATCCAACTGGAATAAATCTAGTATACCCTTCTCTTAATGAAGGTAAATAAAATTTTGTTTCAGGAAATTTAGAAATAAATTTTCCTCTTATTTCTCAATCAGGACCTCTACCTCTAGCTGGTTTTTTATTTTTGTTATCAGATTGCTTGTTATTTTGATTTTTATTATTTTTGTTATCTGATTGTTTATTGTTTTGATTTGGTTTTGTATTTTTATTATCAGATTGATTATTATTTTGATTTTTATTATTACTAATTTGTTTAGCTTTTGAAATATTTTTCTTTTCATTTTCAATATTTTCAGTTGTTCAATCATGTCATTCATTCATAATTATATGTTGATTTATGATATCGTCACTTGATTTAATATTTTGAAGAGAATCTAATTCTTGATCTAGTTCATCTAAAAAGTCTTTCACTTTGTGTTATTATTATAAATATAAATTATATAAAAATATCTAAGACTGATTTTCCAAGTCTTATTAAATACACACAAATAACATCATTTAACTAAAAGTAAAAGTTAAATTTATTAATGTTTTCGTTGAATATTAATGAAGTTTTTTATATATAAGAGTACTTTTTTTAAAATATACTTAAAAAGTTACCCTCTTTGGTAAAAGGAGTATATTTATTTTTTTAAATACTGCAAAAAATTTTCTAAAGAAAAGCTTATTTTAGTTATATCCCGATAATAATTATCGACTTTATGAGTAGTTTTATAACTATCATTTTGAAACTCTTTTTTTCTAAAAAGATATTTTTCAAAAAAATCATATTTTTCTTTTAATCTTGATGAATCTAATGTTTTCTCTTTAAAGTCAGAGTTATGAAGAACATAGTACGTAAAACTTTCTGCAAAGTCCTCATATTTGTTTGTCATAGAATATCATGAAACAAAATCTTCTTGATTTTGTCATGATTTAATTACAGTTGTTGAATCCCAAGATATACTATAAAAATAATCACTTATGTCATTTGTAACATTTTTTTCTAAAAAATATAAATCTAAAAAATGTGCAAATTCATGTATTGATACTGATAAAAATTCTTCTTTTTTCATATTATAAATTCCATAAAGCCTAACTTTTTTATCTTTCATTTTTCCTCTAACTATTCAATCCTCTTTGAATATATATATTTCTAAAAAAGAAATTTTATTAATTATATAACTTGAATTTAAAAAAGTATCAATAACGCTATAATACTCCTTTGCATTTTCTTCCTCTATAAATCTACTAGGAAAAAATGTATATCTCAATTTATAAGCTGAACTTAAAGTCTCTAATATTTTTTCTTCAATTTTCTTATCTAATAGATCATCATTTACTTTAACAACCTCAGGTTCAATATATTTTTCTTCAATAATTCTATTTTCATAATCGTTTAATCATCAAAAAAAATAGCTTTTTGTTATAAAAATCAAAAAACTAAAAAATATAGTCAATACTATTAAAAGTAACAGTTTATGTTTATTTTTTAAAAACATTTTATATAGAATAAATAATTTTTACTAATATTGATATTAATGCTGAAGCAGTTATTACTCATATAAATCATATAATTCCCCACTTTACAACACCTTTTGCTTTATTTATTTTTTCATCATCTCATGAACTTAAAGTAAGCATAAGTGATCATATTACTATTGATAATACAGCAAAAAATCATAAATATAAACCAATATTTGTAATCCATCAAAGTATATATTTATCAAATTGATCTCATACTTTTGCACCTCATGCATTAACTAAAGTAGAATCAGATAAACATGTATCTAAATTAGAAGAGATATCTCATGATTCACTATATTTACATTCTGCAAATCATAAATTTACATTTATTAACAAGAATGATATTGATATAAAAAGTAGTGTTATTATTTTTTTCATTAATAAAAAATTATAGACTTAAAGAAGAAACAAGTTTAACTAATCACCAAGCAATAAATATAAAAAATATTCAAACAATTGAGTATACAAAATGTAACATTGCCTTTTTAAATTCTTCTGGATTTCATCTTGCAGATGCTAATCTTATACCGATAAATATAAATGCACCTAGAGCAATCACCATTACAATTGAAAACAATTCTCATTTAAACCATTGAAATATTGATGATAAAATTGAAATACCATCATTACCACTTACATTAGCGATACTTGTATTTCAATCTATTCATACTGTTATCCCATCAAGAATAGTGTTACTTCATAACTCTCTGGTAGCTCAAAAAACAGAACCGATAGACATTGAAAGAACAGTTATTAAAATTATTAATTTTTTTATTTTATTATTCATATTATTAATTTTAGTTACTTATTGATATACCATTAATAAATCCAATTATTCACCATGCAGAAATAGATAAAAATACTCCTACTAGAGACCAAATAATCCATTTTTTTGCTTTATTAACTTTTTCTTCATCTCAAACTGATATTAAATACATAACTCAACTTAGAATAAGTGAAAATACTGCAATAACAGCAACTATTTGAATTAAAAGCCCTATAAAATTTCCAATAAATTCAACTCATAAATTTTGACTAACATCTGCAGGTGATGGTTTTGTTATTTTATCATCAACACAACCTGGTAATCAAACACAATTAACTACAGGAGCGTTAGATCAAAATGTAGGATTAAATCAAAATAATAAAAATATTATCGAAAAACTAAGAATAATTTTTTTTAACATGATGTTTATACTAAGAATAAAGTAAGAATCTAACAATTGCTATTAAGTAATATGAACTTAATGCTACGATCATAGCATATATTCAAGACATGAAAATTGATTTTCATTTACTAAGTAATTCATCTTGTCAATTATGTAATATCATATATCAACCTCAAACTGTCATAATTAGAATTGATAGTGATCATAAAGCTATCATCATTTTTTGTATGACTGTTCATAATAGAAAATTTACTTTTTCAGCAGAAGTAGTTGCTTCAGAACTTATATTAATTCATGGCGATATGTCATTTACATTAATTTCAAATTCTGCACTATTTAAACACCCTGTTCATTCACATTTTTCTCAATAAGTTGTATTAGATAAAATTCAAACAAAACTAAAGATAGTTATTATTAAAACTAATATTTTTTTCATATACATAATTTATATAATAGGTTTGTGTGAATTTTAACAAAAAATTCGTTTTTTTCAAAAAATAATTATATTTATTAAAATAAAATTAAACCTAGAAAATGAAGATAGCAATATTACATGAAATGCTTATTAAACTATGAGGGGCAGAAAAAGTTGTAGAAAACTGGATGAATATTTTTCCTGATGCTGATTTATTCACATTAATTTATGATGAAAAAAAAGTATGATCAATTTTTAATAAAGATAAAATAAATCCTCAAGTTTTTAAATTAAAAACTCAAAAAGTTTATAATAGATATAACAAACAAAGACTTTGTTTACCACACATGACTATAAGTGTTGAAAGTCTAGATTTTTCTGATTATGATGTAGTTCTTTGTAGTTCAAGTTGATTCGCTCATTGAGCAATAACAAAACCAGAAACAAAGTTTATAGTTTACTATCATTCACCTGCTCGTTATATGTGGGATTGGACAAACGAGTATAAAAAAGATTTATGACTAAACTCATGATGGAAAAGGTATTTATTAAAACCATTTATAAATAAAAAATTTCTTGAACTTAGACAATGGGATTATATAGCATCAAATAGAGTTGATATAAATTTAGCTAATTCAGAAAACACAAAAAAAAGAATAACTAAATATTACAGAAAAGATTCCAAAGTACTATTCCCTCCAGTTGAAACAACTAGATTTTCTAAAAGTTTAAAGAAAGAATATAAAAAAGATTATGAAAATTACTATATAATAATTTCAGCACTTACAGAGTTTAAAAAAATAGAAGTTGCTATTAAATGATTTAATAAAACAAATAATTCAAATTTATTAATAATTTGATCATGAGATTATAAAGAATCTTTAGAATGAATGGTTAATAATAAAAATATAACTTTCTGCTGAGCTAAATATAATGATGAACTAGTATATCTTGTTCAAAATTCTAAATGATTAATTTTTCCAGGAGAAGAAGATTTTTGAATAGTTCCAGTAGAGGTTATGGCTGCTTGAAAACCAATTTTTGCATTTAAATGATGATGATTATTAGAAACAGTAATAGAATGAAAAACCTGAGAATTCTTTAACAATAAAGATTGAAGTGATTTTGTAGAAAAATTTAATATTTTTAATGAAAAAAATAATAAATGATTTTACTTAGAAGAAAATTGTAAAAGACAAGCAGAAATATTTTCAGAAAAAATATTTGAAAATGAAATAATAAAAATAATAAAACAATAAAAATATTTACATTTTTATTGTTTTATTTATGATTAACAAAAATAGTATTTAAAAAAGAAAATATGAATTTATTTACAATAATAACTAAAGCTATAGTAATAATACTTCCTTTTTATGTATTTTTATCTATATTCTTAACAAATGTTATATGAATCCCTAAGGCTGGATTTTTTATAAAAGAATTATTAATTATAATAATATTTTTTAGTGTTATTTATGAATTTATAAAAGCTAAAAAGTTTCCTAAGTTTGAATTATTAGATTACTTAGTGTTTTTCTACATAATTTATTGAGTATGAATAACTTTATTTAATTGATTATGATTAAACAGTATTATATATTGATGAAGGTATGACTTTATGTTCCTTATAGTTTTACTTTTATATAAACATTGAGCACAATTTTTAAAAGTAAATACAAAAGAAATACTAAAATTATTCTTATATTCATGAATTTGATCATTATTATTTTGAATACTTATAAAATTTAGATTAAAAGAAGAATTCTTAGTAGAATTTTGATATGTTAATTATATTAGTAATTGGACTTTCTCATGAGGTATACCAGTATACCATTGATTAGAAAATTCATGAATAAGAAGGTTTCAATGAATTCTAGATTGACCTAATGCAATGGGTTACTTTCTAATTTTATTCTCATGAGTCTTTTTATATCTACAAAAAAAGAAAAATGAATTTCATATAATTGCTATAATGTTATTTTTGCTTTGGTTGATAATATTAACATATTCAAGAAGTGCATTATTATGAATATTTTCAGCAATATGATTAGTTGCCCTTCTAAATATAAAACACATATTTAAAAGGTATAAAAAAACTATTCTAATATGAGCTGTATGAATAATATTATTTGTATCTATATTTTGAGTATTATTTCAACATCAACTAAAAAATATAATACTTAGAACTTCTTCTACTACAGGACATTTTGATAGAATGGATATATGAATCGAAAGATTTAAAAACAAACCAATGTGATCATGATTAGCCGAAAGCTGACCAGCATATAGAAATATATATCCTGAAAAACAAACTAAATGAGCAGAGGCTTATTACATACCAGAAAGTTGGTTTATTCAAGTTTTAACAGAGTGATGAATAATTTTCTTTTTAACATTCGTATCAATATTATTAATTATTTTAAAAAGATTATATTCAAAATCTAAAGTAATGTTTGCTACTCTATTAGCTATAATAATTATGAATATTTTCTTACATATATTTGAAGCAACATACTTGTCAATTTTAACATTTATTATAATTTGATTATTAATAAGTAAAAAATAATATTAAGGGGTAAAAATTTATTTTTAACCCTTTTTTTATGAAAAAAATTATAACATTGTTAATTATTAGTTCAATTATTGTTAATAATATGTTTAATTTAAATGTTAATGCATATTCTAAAAATGAATATATTAATAAAGCTAATACTGTCCAAGATAGCTTAAAAAACAAAAAAAATTGAGAAAAGTACTCTAAGGCAATAGATAAATTTATTAAAAATAATAAAAATAATGAAAAAAAATTAAACCAATTAAATGTAAAATTAAAAAAAATATTAAATGGGTGAAAAATAAAAAATAAAACAACAATTGATATATTAACTTATTTCCAATACAAAACAGAAATTGAATTAATTAACATCGAAAAAAAAGATATTATTATAAAAAAATGATTCCAAGTTAATGTTCACTATGAATGAAAACTTGAAGATTGAGAAATATTTGATTCTAGTTATGAAAGATTAAATACACTAGATTTTACAATTGGTGAATGAGAAATGATCCCATGATTTGAAAATGCTGTAAAGTGAATGAAAATATGAGAGGTAAAAACAGTTTCTATATTACCAAAAGATGCATATTGAGAAATAGATGAGAATAATTTTCAAGTAGTGTCTAAAGATGAATTAAAAAGTTTTACAGATGCAGGTATTGAGTTAAAGATATGAAATTTAATACCAACTTATTACTGAAATTATAAAATAACTGAAGTAACTGAAGATACTGTTACAATTGATATGAATCATCAATTTGCATGAAAAACACTTATTTTTAAAATAGAAATTATTGATTTTAAAAAAATTAAAAATGAAGATTGAAGCTCATCTATAACACAAAAGCAGTTAAATTCAATAAAAGATAACTCTTATATTAGCTGAAATAAAGATGCTGATATTACAATAATTGAATATAGTGATATGGAATGTCCTTTTTGTGCAAAACTTCATAATCAATGAACATTAACAGAAATAGAAAAAAAATACTCAGATGATGTTAATTATATATTTAACCATTACCCTCTTTCATTTCATGACAATGCTTTCAAAGCAGCTGAAATATCAGAATGTTTAGCAGAACAAAAATGATCAGATTCTTTTTATAAACTAATTGATAAATCATTTTCTGAATGAAATTCAGATGAAACATTCTTAATAAAAGAATCTATAAGTTTAGGGGCAGATGAAGAATTATTGAATAAATGTTTAGATACAAATAAATATAAAGATAAAATTAATCATCAAATGAATACAGGTTCTGAGTTATTTGAAATTAGCGGTACACCTTGAACTATTATAATAAATAATAAGTCATTAAATTATAAAATAATAAATTGAGCCTATCCAACTCAAAATTTTCTAGATACAATAGAAGAATTAAAATAATAAATTTGATTAATTAATACATAGAACTAAAATAGTGGGGTGAAAAATTTATTTTTAACCCCATTTATTATGAAAAAAATTTTTTCTACTCTCCTTATTACATTTATGAGTTTAAATATTATTAATATTTCTACTGTTAATGCTACTATGTATTCAACAAATACAATAGTTACAACTGCAGAAGATAAAAAAACTCAAGATAAAAATAAGTTTGTTAAACAAGTAATAATATCTAAAAGCGAGTTAAACAAAACTAGTAAATGAAAAAAATATGTAAAAACTATTGATTGATTTATTAAAAAGAATGAAAATAATAAATCTAAGCTAGAAAAATTAAATTCTAGATTAGAAAAAGTAATTAATAGTAATAAAATTAAAGATAAAACTATTATAAATGTTATTTCATATATGTATGCAAAAGTAAACCTAGCATTACTAGAATTACAAAATGAAATAATAGTTGATGAAGTAATTATTGAAGAAATAAGTGAATCAGATAAAAAAATGGTTGAAGATAAGATAGTAAAACTACAATTAAATCTTCTTGAAAAATCTGAAAATATAATGGAAAATATCCTTGAAGAATTTGAAGATATAAGTGCTTATGAAGAAACTTGAGATTTAAAAATAGATTTTTCTATGGATATAGAAAATGCATGAAAATTTGATGCTAATATAGAATTAAATGAATATGAATCTATAACTAATGGTTTTGATTCAAGTTTTAAATGAAATTTAAAAGCTGCAATTGAAGCTGTAGCATGAGATGAAGAAATGAAATTAAAATTAAATTCATTTATAGATTTAATATCTAAAGATTGAAATATATTTGTATTAATTGAAGATCTTGAAATAATAGAAGAAGAATGAGTTGAAGATATAAAAGAATATCTAGAAATATTAAAAGATATAGCAGAAGAAAATAAATATATCAAATATGAAGATGAACAAACTAAAAAATCAATTGAACTATTAAAAAGTTTAAACCCTTCTAAAATAGTAAAAGACTGAAAAGTAATCTTATCTAAACCTTTCTTTGAAGCTTATAAAAAAGATGATGAAAAATATTACATACAACCAACAAAATATGCATGTGATAAATTTAAAGAAACTTTAAATAAATTCGATCCTTTTAATGGATCAAGTTGTAGTGATGCTCAATATGATGATTTAATTGAAGAACTAGAAAGAAGTTGAAAATTATATATGACTTTTAACTGAAATGAAAGTAAATTATGATTTGAATGAATAACAAAAAGTAATTATTTAGACTCAAATGAATGATATATAACTTTTACTGATAAAGAAATAAAAGAAATATATTATATTGTTGAACCTAATCAAAATGATTACCCAGGTGAAAAATTTGAATTATCATACAAAAGTAAAAAAAGTTTAGATTTAATATTAACTTCAAATTCAGCTGATGTAAATATTATTTTTAACTCTAAATTAGATAATAATAATAGATTTGAATTTATAGATTTTGATATCAATTTTGAAAATTTTGAATTAGTATTTAATCTTGAAGATAGAAATATAGATTGAAACTTTGAATTAACTACTACTGAATTAGACTATAACACTTGGGAAAGAAATGAAAAAAATAAAATTTCATGAACTATCCTTTGAAAAACAACATATGATAATAAAATAAAAACTTTTGAAGTAAATTACAATGGTAAAGAAATTGCAAGTGATACAGAATATTTAGAATGAAAATTTAAAGTAAACTGATCAAAATTTGAATTTGCTAATAACTATACTGATGATACTTTAATTAGTAATATAGATATTGAATGAGAATTAGACTCAGATAATATTATTTCTGATTTAAATTCAAAAATAATAATTAAAAACAAAAAAGGTACCCTAAATTACGAAACTTGGGAATATGAATATGAAGATGATTTTAGCGATCTATTCATAAGTAAAATTAATATTGATAATAGAGATATAGACTGAACTACTAAAATATTTTTTGGTGTTAATGACTCATTCGAAGCAGAACATAAATGAAACTATACAGATGAAAAATTTAAATTAGATAATTCATTTATATATAAATCTTCTTATTTATATGATTATAACTGAGAACTTGAATGAAATTTAAATGTTGATATTGATTTATCAAATAATAAAAATAATATTGATTTCTTATTTAATATCCTATCATGAAATAAAAAATTAATAAATTTTGAAATTGAAAATAATTGAAAAAAATATAAGAGAAAAAGAGAAATTAAAGAGCCTACTAACACAATAGATTATAAAGAAGCTTTTTGAATTCAAGACAATTACAATGATTACTATTACGATTATTAATATAAATAAAAAAGAGTGAATAAATCACTCTTTTTTTGTTAAATCAAATAAGACTTGACATAATCAATATTAATTGTAATATAATTTATATTAATTTATAATTATATAAATATGAAAAACATTCTAAAGATAATTGCAACGATTATATTAATTACTGTATTTTCTTCTCAAGCTTCTGCAACTAGCAGTAAAAATCAAATATTTAAAGAATTAGCAATAACAACAACTAAAATAGAAGAAGACTATAATTCAAAATGAATCAAATACAATAAAGCATTAGATAATTATTTTATAAAAATGAGATATTATAAAAAAAGATCTGACCTAAAGAAGCTAGAAGATAAATTAGAACCAATACTTGAAAAGTATAACAATAAATCTTATCTAAGTCCTAAAGAGGAAAAAGAATTTAATCTAATTAAAAATATTTATTATAGATCAAAAATATTATCACTGTATTATATCAAATAAAAAAAGACCTAAAAGGTCTTTTTTTATTTGATTATATAATCACTATTAACTTTATATAAAACGCTTGCTACTTCTCTATTGAAATGTTTATCAAATAGTTTAAGAACAACATAGTTATCATAGTAATCATACTTTAATCAATAATTTCAATTTATTGTATTTATTCTACCATCTCTAAATATTGTAAACAAAGGTTCCTTATTTAAGTCTGTAATTCTATACACAGCCATGCTTCAAGGATTATATCAAACAGTATCAGGTATAATATAATAATTGTAATTATTACTTAAGAATTGAACATATACTCAAGTATCTTCTATTCATTCAAAATTCTCAGTATATTCAACAGATTTTTTTCAATCAACCCTTATTGTTTCATAAAAAATATCTTCTGTTGGGCCTTTAACTGTAATTTTAGGATAAATTAAATCATTACTAGAGTTATCAGACTCATCAACTTCAATATTATATAAAATATTAGTTAAAGTAATTTTTCATGTTGATTCGTCTACATATCAAATAACTTCATTGTCTTTATGAATAGTAACTCATGTAGATGATTCTCATAGATTAAAACTATATTCTCATTTGTCTGAAAGAGCTAAATTTTCTCATCATTCATTTGAGAGTTTAGTAATTGTTCATCATCTATATCTATATAAATTTATTGGTTCTTCTGTTAATTTTTCATTAATACTACCAATTACTTTAGTATCAGTAACATTACTAATACTAGGATTTGGACTATAAGATTCTAATCAAATCTCTGTATATCAAATATTATCATTATTATCGGTTAAGATAAATCATATTGTCTTCTCAAAAATTTCAGTAAATTTTCATAGAATTAAATATATTTTATCTCATTGTTTTTCAATATTAACATTATCTAAAATATCAGAATCATTATCATTTTTATTATTTCAATCTCAAGAAGAATCATTTTCTAGATCAAAATCAATATATATATCTTTTACTCAATCAATACCAGAGTCTTCATAAATATTTTTTGTTATATCAATTTTAAGCTCTTGATATACAGGAACTCTTAATGAATTCATATTTAGTTCTGGTGAATTATTATCAGCTTTTAATTGAGGTGAAATAAGAATTTGCTTAGAACTTGTAGATAATACATCATTAGAGAATCAATTTATAACTCAATAATAATAATCGTTTTTTCTATCTATTGAATAAAGATATTCTTTTGAAGTATATCATAAATCATATAGTTCCCAATCAGATATATATTCAAAATCTAAACTTAACTCAGAATTGTCATAATATTTTAATTCAATATAAGTATCATCTTGAACATCAAATACATTTCATATATATGAAATTTTAGTTCATATACTTAATGGTTTTCAAATTAATCATCTAATATCTACTCATGAAACAGTTATTGTTTCTCATGATTTAATATATCAATTTCATGTTATTCAAACTATATTAAGAGTTGATTTTATTTCAATATTTCTATTTTTTGGAACAACTATATTTTTGATTTCATCACTTCAGTCAGTTACATATTTCAATACTAATGTAGAATCTCATGAATAAATATAGGTTCAATTCGATAACACTACTACATTTCAATTATTAAGATTATCTTTTATATTTAAAAGTTCATCAGTAATAACTTCAATTCATTTTAGGTCTCAAACATTAGAAATAGTAACAATATCACTTCTTTCAACATAATCTGCATTATTTGAAATTAAATTAATAGTTCATATTCAAGAAACTCAATCAATTATAGATTTTTTCTTAAATTCAGGTTTATATAATTCATTATCTTCATTCAATAGTTTATCAACTAAAGTATAAAAACTTAACCTGTAATTATTAATATTTTCTACAGCTTTAAATGATACATTAAAGATTCAACTAGAAATATTTGATTCAAACACATTATTAACTGATTGGATATACCTATCTCAATTTATAAATCTATTATCATCAATATCAATAACACTAGCATTTTCATTTAAATAAATACTATCACTCTTATTTAAAAGGTTTTCTTTTAGATAAAGAGTATTATTAACAAAATATAATAAATCTTCATCTCAATCATTATCAAAATCAATTATTTTAGTTGTTTCATCTCAAGTAATTTCTCATAGATAATCAAATAATCTATAAGATTTATTGTCTTCTAATATATAAATTCATTCATAAACATATCAGTTTTCTCAATTTCATGAAGTTGAACAACTATTAACTGCTCAAGATAAATTTTTGTTATCCGACAGAAGTTTTCCATTTCATCATGATTTGTATTTTCATAGTGCATTATCAACTTTAGCTAATAAAGCTTCTCATGATTCTTTTATATCTTTCTTATGTCAGTCATTATCATCATAATTTAAAAGTTTAGATGTATTTTCAAAAACTTTTGAATTATACTTCTCTAATTGAGTGTTGTAATTTTTTATATCAGAATCCTTAACTAAAGAAACCTTAATAACTGGAGAATCAAAATTATTATTAATCTTATTTTTGAATTCTTTATTCTTAATTATTTCTGTGTTAATAATATCTTTAACTAATTCAAATTTATCAAAATTATTATCTTTTAGTTCTTTAATAATTTTATTTTCTTTTGAAAATGTATAATTATTTACATTATCCCATGTATCTTTTATTTTAGCTAACTTAGGGTTTCAAGAGAAATCTTCATTTTCTAAATGTTTAGAAATTTCTTTTTTAAATTCTGCATTAGTAATAGTAACCTCTTTATTATCAGATATATATTTATATCCAGATAGTAAGTTTTTTTCTAAAATAGATGCTACTAAGTTTCATATTTTATTATTTTGTGAAATTCAATCTTCACCTATATTAACATCAATTTCTCAAGGTATAATATGCCTAAAATCTAAATCATTAGTACTAATATTAAATAAATTAGTAAAATCTGAAGTATAACTATTTATTGGAGATACAGCTTGTCTTGCTAACTCAACTATAAAATCAGTTTCAAATTCAAAATTTACATATGTAGTAACTTCAATCGCATCTATAAATGGAAATGAGAATTGAGGTAGACTAATATTTAAAAAGTCAGTAGGTAAATATCAATTTCTTTCTGTTAGAAATGCTATTTGATCTCATGCTCTCCACTCTGGTACAAAAGGAGAAGATTTAAGAATACACATAGCCTTAGTTATAAGCTTAAGGATATCTAAAATTGCTTCTAATTCTGCAAAAAGTTTAGGTAATGTTGGTGGAGGTGGTAAATCTGGTAACTCTATTGACGGTAAACTTGGTAAATCTGGTAACTCAGGTATTTCAAATAATGGTAATACAGGTAATTCAGGTAAGTTTAATGCAATATTAATATTTGGAACATCTGGTAAATATAAATCAGGTAATTGCGGTAATAATATAGGTTTCGATACAACATTAAATTCAGGTAATGCAATATTTAGTCATGCTCTTATATTATGTAAATCAATAATAATATCAGGCCATTTTGGAAATTGTATTACTGGAATATCTGGAACAACCATACTAATCAGTTCAAATTCCATAGTTTGAAGGTCTTGTCTTTCATTTTTACATTCCTTACATTCTTCTTCATAATCTATAAATACATCTATTAATAACTGCCAAGATTTAAGTATAGCTTTAATTAAAATATACAATTCAACCCAAGCTTTAAACCTTTCACCATTTTTTCAAATCCGTCATCATAAAACTTCTGATATTATTTCTACATTACATAAGATTTGTTCTAGATAATCTTGTTTTTTATTAATAAGTTTATTAATTTTTTCAGGAGTTTTCTTATATTCTTTTATAACTTCAAGATTAGCTTCTAATGAATTAATCAATCAATTAATTTCAAAAGTAACTTTTTCTCAAGCAGCATTATTATCTTCACACTCTTTTTGTTTATCTGAATCTTCATATTCACAAGCTCCTCATAATGACCAAGCTTCTTTTGCTCTTTTATATTCTGCTTTCCGTGCATCTATAGTTGCTTGCCGAGTTATTATTGTTTTATCAATTTCAGAAACTGAAATCCAAGGCAATTCAATATCAACAGGCTCTTGTTCAATCTTAACTAAAGGTAATGATCATATAAATTCATATGCTTCTTTTATTCAAGAATTATAAGTTTTAACTTTATCATTAATAGAACTTGTTAATTCATTTGCATCTTTAGCTAATCATTTTAAAGTATCATTTTCTATTTCATCAGTATTAATATTTGAAGATATATCTCCATCTAAATTAATACCATCAGATATATTATCTTTATTTCAACTATTTTTTAACCAATTTTGTTTATTAGTTTCCCAATCTAAATCAGTATCATATATTCATGAAAAATCAGGTAAAATAACAAATACAGTTGGAAAATCTGTTAATTTATTAACAATTTCTTCTATTTGTCTCGTAACCCAATTCATAAGAAATCATGGGAATGCCTGTATTCTTTTTTGTACAAATTGAGTAACATCTCAAAAATCAACATCTCAAGAGTCAGGATCAACACTTACTGATAATTCAGTACCATTTCATGAAACTCCAAATAAAGGTCCATTTCAAGCAGAAGAATGATCAGATATTGCTTCATTAACACTTGATAATCATGCAGATGATCAATTTCATGATACATAATCATAATACTTGTTTACATAACTTGTATCTATAAAATTTTCTTTTTCTTCTCAATTACAATTTCAATTAATAACACCAAAGTTATTTCAATAAACTGGATATCAAATAGAAGAAGGGTCACCTGTAGATCAATCATTACTACATCATAAAATCGGCTTAGCTACTACTATACAATTTCATCCTGGAAATAAAGGAGAAACACCTGGCATATTGCTATATCAAGCTACTATTGCTGGTCATCAAAAACATGCAGCTACTCATACTCATCATGTTAATGTTGGAGTAACAAAAAGTCTGAATGTATTAGTAGGAGCCCATATTCATAAATCACCACCTGCACTATCTGGTCCACATATAGGTCAAGGTATAAATCATTGTGTATGTATAGGATAAACTGATGGTATACAACAAGGACTTGGTCAACAAGTAGTTTGATTTCAAGTTAAACTTGAAAAAATTGGGTATCATTCTCAAACTTTCAATCAATCTCAAATTGGATATCAGTTAAATGTTGGATCCCCTCATGGAGCTAATGGTGCCCAGTTAAGAGGACTAGCAAAACATGCTCAATTATTGAATCAACAACTTAATGCATTTACTAATCATTGTAAATTATCAAGTCAAGCATCAATATTTTCTCCTAATCATCATAAATCAACAGTTATACTCTCAGATGAATTAAATAAATCTTCATCATTTGGAATACCGTCTCAATCAGAATCTTCAAACATTGTTGATAGTTTTTCTTCAGAGTATTTCTTTCTTTCTTCTGAACTTCAAGTTAACTTTTCTATATAATCTGGTATACCATCACCATCAGAATCAAAATTATTTTCTTCAATTGCTTCAGGTAATTCTGAATCATCACAAGATGGATTTTTTATTCATTTATTATATAGTCTTGTTGAAGTAGATCTAAAAATTTCAACAGGTGCTCAACAGTTCTCGATACTATCTTTCAAGATAATATCACCATACCTATCATCTCCATCTTCATCTTTTTCAAAAAGTCATACTTGTAGATATCAATATTTTAATGGTTTTACGGTTGCTGAATATGTTATAGTTATATCTTCATTATTTTCTAATGAAAATCTATCAATAATAAATTCATAGGCATTATTAGGTTTTTTAGCTTTTAAATCTTTAGAATTAAATAAAGTATCATTATTTAATGTAAAATATTCTAAAACATCTTCAATATATGCAACATTATTAATTGTTTTTCAAGTTTTATTAATAACCTTAATTTCAACATCTACTATGTCTCATGCTTTTAAAAACTCTCAATTTCTATCAATTAGAACTTTTTCAACTTTTACTCAAGCAGATTCAGAAAATTCTCATTTTATAAATGTTGTTTGTTCTATAGTTTCTGGTAAATTTAATAGTTCATTATAATCAGAAACTATTTCTTCTATTTTATTCTCATCTTTTGAATATGCTATTAGTTCAAAAATAAAACTATTAACTAAATTTGTATCTATTTTATCCTTTACTTCAGGATCAATATCATTACTTATATTGCTTTGAATAGAATTAAGATAATTTTCATTATTTTTTATAATACTTGAATTATCATAACTACTATCTATTTGATGTAATCAATCAAAGTAAACAAGAGAAGAATCATTTCTTATAGTTGAATTTAATTTAATTCAATAATCACTACTAATATTTAATTTAGTAAAAACAGGGTTTGCAGAAACTCCTCATCAATAAAAAATATTTATTTGTCATGCATCATCCAATGAAACAATATCATCAATTCCATCATTATCCATATCAAAAGATTCAGCCCTAATAATAGCTCAGTCTAAATCAAATTTATTTTCTAAAGATAATCTAGAAAAATCTTTATTAATATTATTTAAAATATATGGCTTACCATCTTTTCATACAAAGAAAATATCTTGATATCAATCTCATGTATAATCTCATGTTTTTATTAAATCATTTGATCACAAATCAATAACATTAGCAAGATTTCATTTATTTAGAAACCTTTCTGAAGTACTGGTGTTTTCTAATAATTCAAAATATTTATCTCTTTTAATTAATAATATATCTGTTAATCAATCAGCATTATAATCTAAAAGTCTATAATCCTCTGTATCTTCTTTATTATCAATAACGTCTCAAATTGTTGAATCAAACTGTTTATATTTTGAGTCATCGTCTCTAAATTGTTTTTTAATTTTCTTTATACTAATTACAGGGTCTCAAATATTAATAGTTGAAAAACTAAAATACTCTTTAACAGATTCTCAAACTGATTTTCAAGAAGAGAATGAAAGTAAAGTTTTATTTCATTCATTCCATCATAATCATTTCTTATTCTCAAAATTTTCATATCAATATAAATTCCCTTTTGAAAAATTATTTACAGTATCTTTAGATCAAAATGGATCGTTATAATAAATTATTAATTCACTTCACTTTCATGATGTATATGATCAATATAAAGATGAATTCATATAAATATATATTCATTGAGTATTTGAATTTGTTTTATTCTCAAATACTAATTCATCCCTAGTTACATTTATATTAGAATTTAATAAGTCATAACCAATATATCAAATAATATCATCTCCAGATTTTATATTTATTCATAAATTATCTGTAGTAGAATTATAATCTACGATTAATTCTACATTAGATTTTCTAGAGAAAGTTCAATTTTCATCTATATCTATATAACTTTTTCATAAATTATCCCTAAAAGATAATTTTTTATCTTCTACATAAAATGAAAAATTATCATTCAATGATTTTCAAAAAATTGTTGTTTCTTCATTATTTGAAACACAATCTACTATATCATCATTACAAACTTCTAATTCTATATCTTTTCATAAATTATAATTAATTCTTCATATAAATGTATTTATAGCTCAATTATAAAGATTTATAAATAATTTATTATTTTCAAATCAAATTTTTGTTTCTATATCTTGTGATAAATCAGATTTAGAAAATAATTCTTGTAATCAACCTTTTTTTGAAATTGATAATGTATTATTTAATGCATGTGGCAGATTTATCAAAGATGTAGCAGCTAAAGCTTTACTATTTTCATCAAAAATAACAGATCATGCTAAATAATTTTTTTGATCTATATCTCAATAATTTGAACCTAATAATGTAGTATATAATCAATTATAATTTGATTTTTCTATTTTTGATTTATTCCAAACATAAAAAGTTTCTATCATTCATGCATTTTCTCAAACTCAATTTATTTCCAATTCTCATTTTTCATCTACAATTTTAAATGAATTTAGACTAAGAGATGGGTTTGTAGAGACTTTAAAGTATCAAATTCATGGATTTACTGTTCAATATATTTTAAAAATAGCTTTTCATCATTTAACAACTTGGCTATTATCATTAGTTTTTAATATATGAGAATATTCTTTTAATATTTCTATTGATGCTTTTGTACTATCATCATTAAACACAAGGTTATTGTATCTATCTTTCAACTCAACACTTAAGCTTGAAAAAGTATCAACTGAAGCCTCCATTTCAGATTTAGTTAGAACTAAATCCATTTTAATAGGATCAGATGGTAGAATTTTGATAGAACTTGATAATATATCATTTAATCATTCTATTTGAAATTCTACAGGTATTTTACTTCAAGAAATATTTTTAGTTTTAAACTCAATTATTCAAACTCATGATTTAACTTCAAAGTATGGTTTTGCGACATCTAAATACATAGAATCAATAACCATATAAACTCTAGAGTTAAAATTATTAATAAGATTTCAATCTTTATCTCTAATCGCTAATTGTAACTTATGAGATTCTCATCATACTTTATAATCTCATGTTTGAGATTTAAGTGTTATATTTATTTCATCAAAAACTGAAACTTTTTCATTTTGTGATAATAATAAATTTCATTCTAAATCATAAAGTCAGATGTTTAATTTATCAACACCTATTTCATCTGTAGATTTTAATCTAAAAATTGAATATCATTCATAAGTTGAAATATTTAATTCATCACTATCATTATCAATAAAAAGTAAACTATCACCATCAATTGACATTTTGAAGTCATAAAATTTTCAATCAACTGGATTATTGAATTTATCTAGTATTGTAACAAAATTTGTTGATACACTTCATCAAATTTGTAAAATATTAGTACCTAAATTTAAATCTAAATTACTAGGTTCTCATGGAGTAACCGTAAATGATTTTTTAGATAATGATCAATAAGAATCTTTAATCTCTATTGTGTAATTTCATGTTTTAGATAGAGAAAACAGATCTCTGTGATCAAAGTTAGATGAACTAACATTTAATTCTTCTATTAATTCTCAATTATTAACTAGTTTAATATTTAATGGGTATGAAATTTCAGATAATTTTCATGCTTTAGAAATATTTTCTAATTTTATAATAAGTTTTTCTTCTGAAGTAGAACTATTATTAATTAAGTTTGAAATACTATCTACATCTCATTTAAATCAATCTAGTAAATAAACATTAGTATTATCATTAGCTAAAACTGTTTCTTCTCAAGATTCTATTATTAATCAATCATCAGAGTTTTGAAATTTATAAGTAGACGTAAATAATCTATCCCCTCTTACTTTTATTTCTAATAAATTAGAAGTTAAATTTAAAACTTCAAAATCATCTTTATCATTAACATTAACTGAAGCTTTAATATATATATTAGCTTCTTTATTTTTTACACTTAATCAATAATTAGCTTCTCAAGCTGTTGATCTAACATTAGATTCTTTAAAAACTACATAATCATTAAAAATAGATCTATCACTATTAAATTCATCTTCAATATCATATACAACATCCAAATTATTAGATGTTAACTCTTTAGTATCATCTAATTTTGTTTCAATTTTAACAATATCAAAATTTACATCTGTTGCATTAATATATGATAATTTTTTATCATCTTTTCATTTTAGAACAGCATTTAATTTTATAGAACTATTATAGTAATATTTATCACTATCCGCTTTTAGTTCAATAGTTCATTCTAAAAGTTTTGTTTCTAAACAATCATTAACTCAATTTTTATTTATATCTCAATTACATTGATTTAATTCTTCTTTTTCGTCGTTAGAAAGAAGACTAGGTCAACATGCTCAATCAGAAAAAGAAATAGTTGGAGGCATCATTTCTCACAACCGACACATAACTGCAGGAATCCATTCCCATATAGGCACTCATTCAGGAGGAGCACATTTAAAAGCAGATCAAGCACTACTACTTCATGATATATTCAATCATAATAACTTAGTTGAAAGTGATTGATTTTCTGAAACTATATCAGAATAAGGATTACTATTTTTACTTTCTGGATCAAGTCAAATATACATATTAGAAGCATCTCATTTTGATCATAAGTATGCAATCTCATATAATTTTTTATTCTTTGGTAAGAAAAAATCTTCTTGGCTTCAAATTTGATCTGATAAATAATTCTCAAATACAAATCAATATTTTGAAGAAACAGAATTTAAATTATTCCAATATATTGAAAAAACTAATATGTCGTAATAACTAACATTTTTTGTTTCTCAATCAATATCAATTGTTTTACTTCATTTATTTTTTAAATATCATTTTAAATCAAAATTTGCTGAAGGATAAGATCAAGTTGATAACAATCATTTAATCTCTCCATTGTTCTTAAGTCTAGATGTTATCGCTTTTCAATTTATATTATTATAAAAATCATTATCATCTCAATCTCAAGAAAGATTAGAAGATTTATTAATAATATCATTAATCTCATCTGATTTTTTATCAAGTAACTTGTCTAATTCTTCAGAAATTTTATCCATATCAATATCTGAAACATCTTCAAGTTTCAATCTATAAAGGTATGGGTAATTAATTTTATTATAATCTCCATCTGTATTAATAAAATCAATATATCTATTTTTATCAATTGCTAAAGATGGTGCTATCATAGAATTAACTTCACTAGAAATTTCTGTTGAAGTAGGTGATTTATGTTTTATATATGATGGTATACTTTTATAATTATATATAAGAGTTTTCCAATTGTTATAACTAGAATCAGTAGTGCTTCCATCTGGATTAGTTGTAGTTATTGTTCAACTACATTCCCATTGACATCATTCATCTCATCATCCAGTACATTGTTGTACATAAGAAACATCTTTAACTGTTTTTCAATCAAGATTAATTTTTTTTATTTCACAAAATCATGGTGAAATAGTTGTAAACATTTCATCAAAAGAAGATTGATCATTATAATTTCTTCAATTAGTATCAGTTAAACAACTCCATTTTGTAGAATTATAAGATGGGTGTTTTGTAAAATTAGTAGTATTATTAAATGTTGGAATTGTATATCTGTTAGCCCAGTATGAAATACCTTCTTCTCAACCTTCTTGGTAATAAACATTTTCATCAGCAAGAATGTAATTGTTTTCCAAACAAAAATATGGATTTGGAGTGTTATTTATATCAGTTATTTTTTTAGAACCATCGATATCATATAGGTCCACTATTGATCATTTATAATCACTAGAATCTAATTTTAGTTCCCCTCTTCATGTAGCTTCTTCATTTAAATTAAATGGAGAATTAAAACCCCATAGTCAATTAAGAGATGCTCATGATTGTAAATTTGTAAAACATACTTGTCAAATTCAAGAAAGTGAATTTTTATCAGATTCAATATTATAAATATTTAATCATCTATTTGATTCAACTAAATTTCATCAATTTTCTAATGACCCTCTGTAATAACTACATTTTACAGCTCAATCAATAGTTGAAGCTTTTTTTCAAAATAAATAATTTTCATAAGTATTTATTACATTATTATCTTCATATTTATAAGTAGTTGGGATAGCAATTTTTCTTGATAGACCATTTTCAACTAAGTTATCAATCTCTACTTCTAGTTCATCATTGATATCTTTTATTATTTGGTCATTAACAATATCTAATACACTTACTATATATGGAATAAAATCTACATCTACTCCATTTTCATTATTATTATACCTTCATGCATTAAATACGTCTTTTCTTAATTCACCTATTGTTCATTTAGAAAAAACTTCAATAAAATTTTTAATTGCATTATTAATTATATATCTAGATTGTATATCTGGAGTATTAGCTAAATTTGAATCTATATCTTCAAATATGGATTTATCTAAATCAGGATTAATCTTAAGAGCTAGTTCTGCAATTTCTTCATTTGAGTTCCCTAGTATCTCTTTTTTTAATTTTTCAGCTAATTCTTTAGTAAATCTATTATATGTAACATCTTCTTTATTATTTAAATATCATTCATATCAAATGAAAGAATTATAATTTAGAGCTTTTGATTCTCTAAAATTATCAAAATAGAAAACATATGGATCATAACTATCTAAAGTTCATTCTGAAATATTTCAATTAATTACAGATTTTTTATAATCATAAAAACCATTTCAGTTATAAAAATCAGTATTTTTATCAAAATAAGATTTTAAAGAATCTATATCTAAATTAAAATTTCAATTATTTGGTGAAATAACCCCATGCCAAATTTCCGGAGTTAATCATGATATGTTATCATAATTAAATTCATATTTTCAAGTACTTTCATTAAAAATATAAGCTTTATCTTCAAAATCAGTAAATGGTAATATAGTTTTTGCAGATTCACCTTTTTTAAATGCAAGTGGTAATGGAATATTTCAAATTAAAACTGTTCATATTAATTTTGATTCAAAGTTCACATCTTTAATTCACTTATATCAATCATAATACAATGATTCATTCATTGATGAAATATCAAATGGTTTCACATCTGTTGGAACAGGAAGAATTACAACTTTAGTATTTTCCAGTACTCATGAAATATCTTTTGAATATCTTTTAACTTCAGATTCAATTTCATCATATGTTTCTTCATCTATAATTATAGACACAAGATTATAAAAATCCTCATCTCACGCAAAAGCGGAATAGTTAAATAAAGGAATTCTAAAAGTTATACTGAATAGAAGTGAAAAAATTATAAAACTTGATATAAATTTTTGGATTTTAGTATACTTCATAATCTTGTTTTTTATTTGAAGAAATAAACAAAAAGGAGTTTTTAACATTTTATTAAAAAATACACATTTTACAAGGTTTTTTGTACTATTTTTTTATACAAAAAAGACGCTTATTTAGCGTCTTTTTAATATTTATATTATATTTCTGTTTTTCATCACATAAAAGGGATTAAAACTTCAGGTATTTTAACATTACCTTCAGATGTTTGATAGTTTTCAATAATAGCTATCATACATCTACTCATAGCAATTACTGTACCATTTAAAGTATGTGCATATTGAGATTTTCCATTTTCATCTTTATATTTTATTCCCAATCTTCTTGATTGGTATTCTCATACATTTGAACAACTAGTAATTTCTCTATATTTTTCTTGAGCTGGCATCCAAGCTTCAAGATCATACTTTTTCATGGCTGGATTTCATAAATCTCAACTACAAACATTCATTTTTTGGTATGGAATTTTTAACCCTTTCCATATATCTTCTTCCATTTTTATCATAAAATCATGAACCTTTTGTGATTCATTATTTTTACAAAAAGCAACCATTTCAATTTTATCAAATTGATGTCATCTTAAAATACCTCTTGTGTCTTTTCAGGCTGATCAAGCCTCTCTTCTAAAACAAGAACTATAAGCTACATACATTTTAGGATTATCTAAATTCATAGTTTCACCTCCATGATAAGAAGTAACTGGTACTTCTGATGTTCAAACTAAATATAAGTCATCATCTTTAGGATTAACTCTATATAAACCATCTTCTCCAGCAGGAAAATATCAAGTACCAAACATTGCATTTTCTCTTGTTAAAACAGGAGGAAGAATAGGATCAAATCATTCTGCAACTAGTTTAGTCATTGCGTAATTTATAAGTGCAAATTGCAATAATACTAAGTCTCCTTTTAAATACCAAAACCTAGCTCAAGAAACTTCAGAACCTTTTTCAGTATCTATCCATCATTTAGCTTCTCAAATTTCATAATGAGCTTTGATATCAAAATCAAATTTAGTTGGTTCAAGGAAAAAATCTTCAGCTATATTATCTTCATCTGTATTTCAAATAGAAGCAGTTTCATCCAAAAGATTTGGAACTTGATAATATAATTCTTTCCAAGATTCTTCTATTTCTATTTGTTGATCTTCTAATTTTTTAAGATCATCTCAAAGTTTTTTCATTTCAGCAATTTTCGCTGGCCTTTCTTCATTAGATAAGTTAGGAATCTCCTTACTTACTTTATTTTTTATTTCTCTTAACTCATCAACTTTAATTATCAATTCTAATTTTTTGCTGTCAATTTCAAGAAATTCATCTAAATCTAATTTTAAATTTCTTTTTACAATAATATCCTTAACTAAGTCAGGATTATTTCTAATAATTTTTATGTCTAACATTTTTTCTTTTTTTAACTAATAAATATAAAATATAAATATTTATTAGGAGGTTTTAAAATAATTCACTTTTATAATAATATTAAATAAGCTACAAGTTAATTATAAATAAAAAAACAAAAAATCAACTTTTTACAAGTTGATTTTATATAATTTTTTTCATTGCCATTTTAGCTTCACGATCCATAGTCCTTTCTTTCAAGATTTGCTTTTTTTGATAAGCTTTCTTACCTTTGGCTAAGCCAATCCTTATTTTTATAAGACTTCCTACAAAATATAATTCTAAAGGTATAATAGATACACCTGCTTCCTTCATTTTTAATCATAAATAAGTTATATCTTTTTTATGTAAAAAGATTTTTCTATCTCTATCTGTCTCAATACTTGATCTATTTGATAAAGCTTTCCATGCAGTAATATGCATCCCCTTAATGTATAACTCATTGCTATACATAACAATAAATGATCATTTTAAATTCGTATGTCAATGTCTAATACTCTTAGTTTCATATCATTTCAATTCTAATCAAGCTTCATATGAATTAATTATTTCATAGTCAAAATAAGCCTTTTTATTTTTTGATATCAGATTATTTTGAGTTTTATTTTTTTTCATATTATTCAAAAATATTATTTTGGTTTTCTAAAATATATGAACTAGATTCTCATTTAAAATACCAATCCCATTGTATATAATCTTCTACAGTATAATCAGTTTTAGATAAATATGGGTTTTTATGAACTGGTAAATGTAGATGATAATCATCATAATTTTTATCAGGAACTCCAGATATTCAAACTGTTCATAAAGGTTGACCTCTAGATACAACAGCTCATTCTTTTATGTTCCCAAAAATATTATCCAAATGTGAATAAAAAGCAACATCTCATTTCATAGTTTTTATCCAAACTTGCTTCCCTCTTAATATGTCTAAATTATTTAATCTATCCATTTCAGTTATATCTTCTCAATACTTTATTCTTGTAAAATCATAGTCAGTAAATTCATCTACTACTCTAATTACAATTCAATAATCAAGAGACAATACTGTATCTCAAAAATTTGAATCAAAGTCCCATCAATGATGAATTCAATCAGTATACGATGCTCTATAAGGCCTTCATGTATTAGGTAATTTATTTAATTGAGTAGATATTTCTGATCAATTTATAGGAACAATATATTTATCCTTTCTTTTTTCTAAAATATTAGAAATAAATTTCTTAATATATTTTAATTCTTCAAGTTTTCTATTATTTTTTAAATATTCAAAGAAATCATCATCTGAATTTTTATCATATTTTTCATAATAAGAAAGATTTTTTAACCCTTTATCAATAATATTTAATCTGTTATTTAATTTTTCATCAGAATAATCTAAAAAGTCTGAATATAATTCATATGAAGTTGTTGGGTTAAAATATGTAGTTAATTTTAAATTATCCTTTTCAAAATTAACAACTATCTTATTTTTATTACAACTTTTATCCAAAACAAAAACATCAAAAACATAGACATTTTTATTTATGTCTGATATTTTTCATTTTATTCAACATTCTCATGAAATTTTAACATTAGTTAAATCTTCTCTAGATTTAATAATTATTTTACTTTGATTTAGTTTGATACTGTCTAAAAATAAGTTATTAGACAATTTAAATTTTATTTCTCATAAGCTTCCTGCAAAAACTAATGAATATCAAAAAACCACACTGAAGAAAGAAATGAAAATAACCCAAAAAGATATGATTTTTTTATTCATAATAATTTATTCAATTTATTTTTTATTTAAAGTGAAATAATTATAGTAAAATAAAATTATTTTCAAGTTTTAATTTTACAAGCAGAGTCGTTTAAGATAGGTCTATAAACTTTTACGTTATCAAAACCTTTTTCTTTTAAAGCTAATCAATGTGTTTTTGATAAAATCCCTTTATCACAATACAACAAATACGTCTTTGTTTGATCTAGCTTTTCAAAATCATAACCTATATCAAAAAATGGCATAGTTATAACTTCAACTCATTCTAATTGTAAAGGATCATCTTGAACTTTTAACTCTTCTCTTACATCAATAATAACTTCATTTTCTCATGGAACATATGAAACTTCAATTTCCACTTCTCATTCAGATTCATTTTCTAAAACTTCATCTATCTTTTCTATCTTTCTATTTTCAATAGCTTTTTCTAAAATAGAAAAATCAAAATTTTCCTCTTCTTTTAATACTTGATCTTCTCTAGCTCAAGTAGCAGGTTTATCAGAGATTACTCAACAATATTCTGGCATATTACATGCAAATTCATAAGTTCAAATTTTCACTGTTTGATCTACAATTTCTTGTTTATTAAAAGAAATAAGAGGTCTTAAAACTAAAGTTGAAGAAGCTTTGTCTATAACAAACATATTCTTTAAGGTTTGGCTTGAAACTTGACCTAAACTGTCTCATTTAACTATTGCATAATATTCATTTTCTTTTGATATTTGATCTGCAACCATTAAAAATAGTCTTTTTAATATTATTCATCTAAATCTATGGTTTACTTTTTTAAGTAAATATCCAACTATTTCTTCAAAATCTACAGTTATAAATCTTGCTTTATAACCAGATGAGAAATTTTTCCATATATAATTTGAAACTTGTTTTACTCCTAATTCATGAGCTTTTCATCATAAGTTAAAGAAAAGATAATCAACTTTACATCATCTTTTAATCATAGAGTAAGTTGAAACTCATGAATCAAAACCTCAAGAAATTAAGCTTAAAACTTTATCTTGAGTTCAAACAGGATAACCTCACATTCAGAAATATTTATTTTTAACTAAATACAACTTCTCATCTTTTACTTCAATATTTATAGTAATATCTGGATTTTTTAATTTAACTGTAGATCATTTAACATGTTGACGTAATCAACCTCAAACATATTTTTCAAGATCAATTGATCTAAATTCATGTTTTCAAGATCTTTTAACTCTTACGGCAAAACTCTTTCCTTCTAATTTTTTAGAATATAAGCTTAATGCTTTATTAAAAATATCATCAAAATCTCATAATTCGTATTCAGCTACTTCTAGATAACTTTCAATTCAGGGGATTCTTCATAAAGATTTTATAAGCTCTTTTTCTTGAAATTCTGATAAATTATCTCAAGAATTAACTTCTCATTTATCCCAATTAAAATTTGCTTTTATTGAATCATCAATCCTTTTTAAAGAAAGATTTGAATTAGTTTGTAAGTAATTCAAAAATCTTTTTCTTACTGGCTTAGATTTTACTAATATTTCTGAAAATGGTTTTATTATAAATTTCATATTTTTATTGTTTAATTATCATCATAATCCCATCATCTGGGTCTATAGGTAAAGTGTTGTAAGATATATTATTATCCTCTAGGTATTCCCATAATCATACCATTTTTTCTTTAAATTTAATTACATCATCAATTATTATTATTCATCATTTTTTCGTTTTAGGTAAAGATAATTCTAGAAAGTCTTTACTTCTTCTCATCATTCAATCAATAAAAACAAAATCATAATAATCATCTTTTAATTTTGGTATTTCATCCAAAGCATTTCAAAGTATTGGTATAACTGTATTTTCAACTTCTGAAAGTTTAAAATTTTCTAAAGCCTCCCCATGAGATTTAGGAGAAAAATCAATAGTTGTAATTTCTCAGTTATTTTTTTCTAATACATTAGCAAAATGAATTGTACTAAATCAATTAGCTGTTCATATCTCTAACATTTTTGTTGTTCAACTAATTTTAATAAGGTCTGTTAATAATTTAGCATTAACATCACTTATATTTGGAACTGTATTTTTAATTCAATATTCTCTTAATTCCTTAAGAAATTCATCTCTATTCATAATCTATATATTAAATATTTTGAAAGTAATTTATTTATTTTTGGTTTTTTTGCAATGTTTTGCCAAAAAAATTTGCCTTTTATTGAAAAGTTAATTATAATACTTTCGTATTTAAATTTAATTAATAATAAGTTTTTTATGAAAAAAAGTTTATACGCTGTTGCTTGAGCTAGTTTATTAGCAATTAATAACGTAAATGCTGCAATTAATGCTGGTACTGTTAGTAATCAATGAATAGTAACTCAAGGTTCTGCTGATAATGTTATACAACAATATATATCTAACATTTTAGGGTTCTTATACTTAATCGCTGTTCTATACTGATTATGGGGTGGATTTAACATCTTAACTGCTGGTGGAGATGAAGATAAAGTAAAAACTTGAAAAACTGTTATAATCAATTCATTAATTTGAATCGTTGTAATTTTCTTAGTTGGTACTATCGTAGAATTACTAATAAATACAATTCTTAAATAATTATTATGAATTTTATAAAGACAATATTATTAATAATGATATTGTCTACTTTTTTTATAGTAGACAATACGTTCTGAGCATGGTGAATAGAAAATATAAATAGCTGATTAATCTGAGATGAAAATAATGCAGACTTAACTATTCAATCTTATATTAAGATAATAATCTCATTTTTATATCTTGTTGCTGTTGTATATTGAATATATTGATGATTTCAAATTCTTACTGCTTGAGATGATGAAGATAAAGTTAAATCTTGAAAAACAATTATTATTCAATCATTAATATGAATTGTTATAATTTTTTTAGCATGACCAATAGTAAATTTATTTTTATGAGCTTGATCTACTGATTGAATATTAACAAAATAAAAATCCCACAATGTGGGATTTTTTTGTTGCTTAAAAGTCTAAATTATCATCATCCATAGGATCTTTCTTAATAAATCAAGCTAATCAATATCAAATTCAAATTCAAATAAGAGTTGCTCATAAAGCAACTATCCATGATTTAGAATTACTATCTATAAAGAAATATGCAGGATTAGGTAAAACCATGTTTTCAATTACTAAGATTGCAGTTAATGCAAGCCCCAACCAAACTAAAATTTTATGCATATTATGAAGTTTTATATTTTAATATATTAAATTATAAAACTTCTTTTGTTTTTTTCAAACAAAAACTAGAAAAATCTCTTTTTTATCATATAATCTAGCGTATAATTTAATATTTTTTACATATAAAAAATGTACAACCATAAAGAAATAGAAGCAAAATGGCAAGCTTATTGGGAAGAAAATAAAACTTTCAAAGTTGAAAATGATTTTTCTAAACCAAAATATTATACTTTAGATATGTTTCCTTATCCATCAGGTGCAGGACTTCATGTTGGTCATCCTGAATGAATGACAGCAAATGATATAGTTTCAAGATATAAAACTGCAAAAGGTTTTAATGTACTACATCCAATGGGATGGGATGCTTTTTGATTACCTGCTGAAAATTTTGCAATTAAAACAGGTACTCATCCAAGAGTAACAACTGATCAAAATATAAATAATTTCAGAAAACAAATTAAAGCACTTGGTTTTTCATATGATTGGGATAGAGAAATTGATACAACTGATCCAAAATATTATAAATGGACTCAATGGATTTTCTTAAAATTATTTGAAAATGGTCTAGCATATGAACAAGACTTACCTATAAATTATTGTCCATCGTGTAAAACATGACTAGCAAATGAAGAAGTATTAAACGACTTTACTTGTGAAAGATGTGGAACAAAAGTAGAAAAAAGAAAAATCAGACAATGGGTACTTTGAATAACAAAGTATGCAGACAGATTACTAGCTGATGTAGACAAATTAGATTGGCCAGAAGGTATTAAAGATATGCAAAGAAACTGGATTTGAAAATCTGAAGGTTGTGAATTTTCATTAAAAAAATCTGATGATGACACAAAATCTATTTCAGTTTATACAACTAGAATAGATACAGTGTTCGGTATGACATATGCTGTTTTAGCTCCTGATCATTCATCAGTAGAAGATTTCATAACTGAGAAACAAAAACAAGCTTGTGAAAATTATATAACTGAAGCTTCCAAAAAATCAGATCAAGATAGAACACAAGATGACAAAGAAAAAACTTGAGTATTTACAGGTTCATATGTAATAAATCCTTTCAACTGAAAAGAAGTTCCACTATGGATTTGAGACTATGTTTTATGAAACTATGGTACTTGAGCAGTAATGGCTGTACCAGCTCATGATGTTAGAGACTTTGCTTTTGCTAAACAATATGACTTAGAGATTATACCAACAATTTTTTCAACAGAACATTTTAAATTTGTTGATATTGAAGTTTCTCCAACGATATCTAATGAACAACATAAATATATTGTTGAAAATCTTCCTAAATTTAATAAAGAAGTTACTTCAGAATGAGCATTTATTAAATACTGATTTTTATATAATTCTGGTGACTATAATGGTATTTCATGTCAAGAAGCTCAAACTAAATTAGTACAATTTGCAGAAGAAAACAATTTTTGAACTAAAAAAACAAACTTTAAATTAAGAGACTGGCTATTCTCAAGACAAAGATATTGGGGAGAACCAATTCCTTTAATTCATCTAGAGATTGAACAAGTAAAAAAATTAGAACATATTACAAATATAGAAGACGCAACTGATATTAATAAAGCATATATACTAAAAAGAGCCCCTTCTCAATGAGAAGCAAATCAATGAGCAACTTGTAATTGTTCTGGTATGGTTAGAGAATTAATAATATGAGGTAAAGTATTTTCAAAAATATATGATGGTATTTATTGAAAAATGATATGTGATTATAGATTACCTCTTGAATTACCAGAAGTAGAAGATTTTGCTCCAGCATGAGATGGTCAATCACCTCTTGCTAAGGTAGATGATTTTATAAATGTCCAACTTGCAAGTAATCTATCATGAAAAAGAGAAACTAACACAATGCCTCAATGGGGTGGTTCTTGTTGGTATTATCTTAGATATATGAACAATGATAATCAAGATATGTTAGTTGATCCTGAAGTTGAAAAATACTGGGGACAAGTAGACTCTTATGTATGATGAGCAGAACATGCAGTTCTACATTTATTATACGCAAGATTCTGGCATAAATTTTTATTTGATATTGGTGTAGTTAGTTCTGATGAACCTTTCTATAGACTTAGAAATCAAGGGTTAATATTAGCTCATGCATTTCAAAGAAAAAATGGATGATTATTAGCTAATGATTTAGTAGAAGAAAAAGAATGAAAATACTTTGAAATTGAAACTGGTGAAGAGGTAGACAGAATCGTGTCTAAAATGTCTAAATCACTTAAAAATGTAGTAAATCCAGACGATATAGTAGAAGAGTACGGAGCTGATTCTCTTAGATTATATGAAATGTACATGGCAGAATTTAAAGATGCTGCTCCATGGGATAGTAAATGAATAATTTGAGTTAGAAGATTTATTGAAAAATCTGAAAGATTATTTTGAGCAGAAGCAAAAATTTCTACTGAGGAAGATAAAAATACAATGAAGCTTCTTCATAAAACTATTAAGAAAGTTGAAGAAGATATCGAAAATTATAAATTCAATACTGCAATTGCATCACTTATGATATTAGTTAATAACTGAATTCCTAAAGATGAGAAATTACAAGCAGAATGGAAAGATACCTTTGTAAGGTTACTTCACCCATTTACTCCTCACCTATCAGAAGAACTTTGGGAAAGACTTTGAAATACTGCTTCAGTATTTGGTTCATCTTGGCCGAAATATGATCCAGAAATGATAGTTGATGATACTATTAAAATGGCTGTTCAAGTTTTAGGTAAAGTAAGATGAACTATTGAAATCTGAAAAGATGAAGATAAAGACTCTGTTCTAGAAAAAGCTAAAACAAATACTGATGTTTTAAAATGGATAGAATGAAAAGAAATAGTAAAAGAAATTTATGTTCCTTGAAGAATTATAAATATCGTTGTAAAATAAAAAAAGAACTCTTTAAAAGAGTTCTTTTTTTTATATAATAATCTTAATAGTTACTAATTAATAAGGTATGAATTTTAAAGAATATATTAGAGACATAGAAAATTTTCCTAAAGAAGGTATCCTTTTTAAAGATATAAGCCCACTTATAGAAAATCCTGAATCATTTAAAGCAAGTGTAGACAAATTGGCAGAGAACGTCAAAAATGTCGATAAGATTGTATGACTTGATGCAAGATGATTTATTTTCTGAGCTGCATTGTCTTATAAATTATCAATACCATTTATTATGATAAGAAAATCCTGAAAACTTCCTTATGATACTATTACAAAAAAATATGATTTAGAATATGGCAATGCTAGTTTTGATATCCATACAGATTCAATATCATCTTGAGATAATGTAGCAATAATAGATGATTTACTTGCAACATGATGAACAGCAAAAGCTGCATGTGAACTTATTGAAGAATTATGATGAAATATAGAAAGTATTAATTTTATAATAAATTTAACTTTTCTAGATTGAGCAAAAAAATTAGATTGATATAATATAAATTCATTAGTTGAATACTAAAAAAAAGAAGCCTTTAAGCTTCTTTTTTTTTATTTATTTAAATTTTCATTAACAAAATCCCAATTAACTAAGTTCCAAAAATTTTCTATATATTTTGGTCTAGCATTTCTAGTATCTATATAATAAGCATGTTCCCATACATCTATAACTAAAAGTGGTTTATTATCTGTAGTTATTACAGTATCTGCATTTGAAGTATTAACAATTTCTAATTTCCCTTCTGTTGTTTTAACTAACCAAGTCCAACCAGAACCAAAATTTGTAGCTGCAGAAGTTGAGAATTTTTCTTTGAATTCAGCAAAACTACCAAAATCTCTATTAATTAATTCTTCAATTTCTTCATAAGGCTCGTCTCATGAGTTAGGAGCCATTGAATTCCAATAGAAAGTATGGTTATAAATTTGTGCTGCATTATTAAAAACACCTCATTGTGAATTTTTAATAACATCTTCTAATTCTTTTCATTCAAATTCTGTTCATGTAACTAAATTATTTAAATTTGTTACATAAGTTTGGTGATGTTTACCGTAATGAAAATCTAAAGTCTCTTCAGAGATAAAAGGTTCTAAAGCATTTTTTTCATATGGAAGTTTAGGTAATTCAAACATATTTTTAAAATTAAATATTAAATATTACCAAAATAGTAATGATTATAGTTTTAAAATCAAAATTATTTATATCTTTTAATAAATTTTAGCATTTTTATAAGTTTATATTTAAAAATTTTATTAATGTAAATATAACTTTCACTTACTTCTCTTATATCAGAAGTAAATTTTTTCTTAAAATCAGTAACTCATGATAAGCTAGATTTTTTAGAATTTGGTGTAGAAACTCATAAAAAATCATAAATATTACATCATAATTCTTTTCATATATTAATAGCTTTCCATTGTAATAAATATGGTGCCATTAAATTTCTATACTCTCTATTACTAGAAGATGCTCAATAATAATATATAGCTGTAGAATTATTATAGGTAAATATTCAACCTGCTATTACTTCATCATTATAATATGCTAATAATAATTTAGAACTAGGTATATTATTTAAGAATTTAACATAGTAACTAAGTAGATTTCAGTTAAATCAATCTCTTGAAGTAGTTTCTTCCATAATTTTATAGAATTTTTCTATATTTTCTGATGTTTTTTCAACTTCCAAAACTTCAACTCATTTTTTCTCTGCAAGTCTAATATTATACCTTCATTTAGGTTTCATATTAGCTAATATTTCATCAAGTGATTTATCTAAATCTATAACTGCCGTATAAGGGGTTATAAATTTTTTATAAAATCAATTTTTTAATTTTGAAAATGAATTATTAATTTTAGATCAATAATGAATAGTTTCAAATTGAATAAATAATGTGTTTTCTTTTTTACATAATTCTATTGCTTTTTTATAAGTAGATCATTGGATATCAGCTAATCTAACTCATAAAATAAACATTCAATATTCACCTAATCAAATAGATCTTTTTTCAATAAATACTCCATCAATTTCAAAAGTTGATTCTACTTGATTTGCTGATTTAAGCATATCTTGCCAGTTTTTTGTTTGCCAAATGGACATTTTTTTAGTCAATTAGTTCAATATAAGATTTTTTTAATCATGTTCTTGCATCAATATCTAAGTGTTGTAAAACATCTGATATTATTGATTTTCAATTTTTTTCATCAAATTTAAAAAGAATAAATGTATCTCCATTCTCAAATTCATCTAAACATATTAAAACTCATGATACATAAAATGTTCTTCTTAATTTAGATATCTCTGTTATATTACTAGGATACATTTCTTTAAATGTAGAAAGAGTATTATAATCTATAAAAAATTTCATTGAATATCTATCTTCAAATCATTTTTTTGAATCCGTTGGTCAGAAGTAAGTGAAAAAATATCTATTAAATCAGAATTTTCTTATTTTCATAATTTCTCATGATTTTTTATAATTTCATTCACTAGGATAGAAAAAATAATCAAGTTGTTCTGTTTTACCAACATAGGTACCTCAAAGTTTATAGACTATTTCACCTAAAATTTCTTTAATATTTTTTTGCTGAGTTTTATATCTAACTTTAGAATCTTTAATCTTAGCATTTTTTGATTCAAGTTCTGGAATATAATCATTTACTAATATTATATCAGAATTTTTTCTTGTTGGTTCTATATATTTTTTATGCATTGGTGATACAACATCTAAAAAATACTTTAATATATCGTTTGCCTTATCACCTGTTCTTTCTACGTCTCTGAATAATCTTCTTAATATTTGACTATGAACACCTAAGTCTACAAATACTTTTACATCTCATAATTTTGAAATTTTATCTGTAAGAGCAAAAAGTCATTCAACGATAATTATTTTACTAGATTTAATTTTTATAGCATCCATTTCAGGATCATTTTTAAAATCAAATCTAGGAATCATAACATCATTTCACTTTTTTAAAGCTTTAAGATGCTTAAAAAACAAATCTAAATTTAAGACTTCAGGCTGATCAAAATTATATTGAGGATTCTCTTTCATAAATGAAGGTCATCTATAATAGTTATCCATTGAAAGTATTTGAGAATCTGAAAAAGAGTCTTTAATTTTTTTTGCAACTGCAGAAGTTTTTCAAGAAGCTGTTCATCAAGCTACCAATACAACTATAACTCAAGAAGATTTTTCTACTTTAATAGAAACCTTTTCCTTAACTTTAATAATTCAATCTAAAAGCGTATATTTATCAATATTTTTTTTGAAAATCATATTTATTTTTTTAAATGAGTAATTCAAGCATGTGTAATTTTTCTTCACCTAGGTGTTCTTTCAATAAATCCAATTTGTAAAAGGTAAGGTTCAACAACATCTTCTATTGTAGCTTCCTCTTCTCAAATAGCACTTGCTAATGTATTCAATCAAACTGGTCAACTATTAAACTTATCTAAAATTGTACTTAAATATTTCCTATCTAGATAATCAAGTCATAATTTATCTATTCATATATCTGAAAAAATTTCTTCTATTACTTCTGGATTATCAAGATTTTTTCAAATTGTATGATAGTCTCTAATTATTTTAAGAAGTCTGTTGGCAATTCTTGGTGTTCATCTAGATTTTTTAGATATATTCTCTAGAAGTTCCTCCGATAAATTCATTTCTAACTTTTTAGAGTTTGTGTGTATTATCTTAGATAAATCTTTTTCATTGTAAAAATCTAATTTTAAAACATTTCAGAATCTATCTCTTAAAGGATTTGATAAAGATGATAATCTAGTAGTTGCTCATACTAAACAAAAGTTTTTTAATGGTAATTTAACACTTTGAGCTCACGTTCAACTTCAAACCATTATATCAATTTGAAAATCTTCCATTGCAGTGTATAAAATTTCTTCTACTTGAGGCCTGAGTCTATGTATTTCATCAATAAATAGTATATCTCCATCTTCTAAGTTAGACAGTACACTAACTAAATCAGATTGTTTATCTATTGCTGGTCAACTAGTAGATTTAAGTCATGATTCCATCTCACAAGCTATTATATTAGACAATGTTGTCTTTCATAAACCAGGAGGTCAATAAAATAAAACATGATCTAAGGCTTCTCATCTTATTTTTGAGGAAGCGATCGATACACTCAAATGTTTTTTTATAGATTCCTGTCAAACATAATCACTAAGTTTTAAAGGCCTTAATATATTAGAGAAATTGACATTATCTGCAGGCTTCTCGTTTGGAGTTACAACTCTAGAATTATCTGTTTTTTTACTTGACTCGATCATATTTTGTATAAAACTATATATTTTGTATATATTTTATAGATATCCTATTTTTTGTAAAGATAAAATAAAAATAAGCCATATTTGCAAAAAATAAAAAAAATGCTAAAATGAGAACAATTATTATTTTAAAGAATTAAATGTTTAATATAGAAACTTGAGAAAATAATCCTATTCTCAGAAAAGTTGCAGACCAAGTAACTCAACAAAACTTCAAGGAAGCAGTTAAATTAGGTAAAAAAATGGTTAAGTATATAAAAGATCCTGAAAATGGTTGAGTTTGACTAGCAGCACCGCAAATATGAGTATCACTTAAACTTGTAGTAGTAAGCATGTTAAGAGATCGGGAAGATGAAAATTTTAAAACTATTATGATGTTAAATCCTGAGATAGTTGAATATGGTAATGAAACATGTTTAGATGAAGAATGATGCTTATCGGTTCCATGAGTAAAATGAGAAGTTGAAAGACCAACTATGATAAAACTTGAATACTATGATGATAAAAATAATAAAAAAACTCTAATACTAGAATGATTACAAGCAAGAATTGTACAACATGAACTAGATCATATTAATTGAAAATTATTTATAGATTACTTAAAGTAATTAAAAAAGAGCCTTTTAAAAGGCTCTTTTTTTGAATAGTAAAAAGTATATGATATAATAATTTAAATTAATTATTATATTATGGTTGAA
>Ga0193963_1000061_pt1 | contig 51220 bp, 56 predicted proteins | sample FB_6_MG_FD_140359 | JGI IMG/M metagenome (GOLD analysis project Ga0193963, IMG submission 140359) | Microbial mat bacterial communities from the Broadkill River, Lewes, Delaware, United States - FB_6_MG | ecosystem: Environmental > Aquatic > Freshwater > River > Microbial mats | place: USA...
CTTCCAACTCTTGTAAGTCTGTTTTGTTCTTTTAACTTTGCTATGTCTCTTTTAATAGTTTTGTCTGACACTTCTAACAACTGAGCCAATTCTACTATGGTTATATCTTTATTTTTAGCTACAAGTTCGACTATCTTATCTAGTCTTTTTATTGGGACATTTTTAGGGACATTTCTAGGGACATCGTTATTCATGTGTTGCATAGATTTTAGTATCATCTCTAACATAAACTCTATAAACGGAGTGCTTTGACCAGCTTCAGTTGAGCGTTCTATAGCTTTGTAATACTCCTCTTGATGATCTCTTACTATACTCTCAATAGGTAAGAGTGAAAAGAGAGGGTTATAACTGTTTAAAATAACACTTTGCCAAAGTCTTCCTATCCTGCCGTTACCATCTGAGAATGGATGTATAAACTCAAACTCATAGTGAAATATGCAAGACTTTAAAAGCATATGCTCATCGCTGTTTTTGAGCCATGTAAAAAGCTTTGTCATCAAGTTACTAACCATGTCTGGTTGTGGAGCTATATGTTCACCCACTTGAACATTTACACCTCTAAAACTTCCTGCTGTTTTTAAAATGCCATCCATCAAGATCTTGTGAGCACTCAAAAGATCATCCAACTCATCATAACGGTACTCTTCTAGCTTTTCATACGCTTTTATGGCTCCCTCTACCTCGGCAAGCTCTTTTACACTCCCTAACACTCTTTTACCATCAAGTATAGCGGTAATCTTTTCCTCACCCAAAAAGTTACCCTCTATCTCTAAAGTTCCTGCCAATGTTTTGATACGATTCTTTTTTCTTAGCATTGGATGAGTTTTTGACTCACCTGTATATTTGAGTTTTGTTAACTCTTCACTTATTTGGGTAGAGAGTTTTAATATTTTTGTTGTTATGGTGTATGGTGGGGTGTAGTTAGGCATTATTTAGTTTCCAAAGTTTTAGATGAATTACTTTCTAACTTCTTACCAGTAATTTCACCTTTATAATAGTTTTCATATATAACTTTCATTAGTGCAGTAAAATCTCTATTGTCAGTTACTCTATATTTATTGTCTAGCTTTTTTAATTTTAAACTTTTTTGATACCTTTTAATATATTTTTCAACTCTTTTTTCATGCTTAAAAACACTTTCTAGCATATTATTATCTAGTATATATTTAAGTTTTTTTAGGTTTGAGGGTTGTAGTTTAAGCTTACTATCATCAAGGGAAAACATTATATATTCATTGATCGCATTTATAAACTCTTCTTTTTCTTCTTTACTAGCTTCAATATAAAGCTCTATGAACTTTTTATGTATTCTTTTCAAATCTGCAAAATGTTTAAAATATATTTTAGTTGTATTTTCATCAATATGAGTACTAATCTCATCTTTAAATTCCAATACATCTTTTTCATGTTTATATTCTATTTCGCTACCTAACTCTATCGCCTTAAACTTTAAATAACTTTTTGATTTTATAAAATATTTTGGTGTAATAACTTGAAAATTTAATTTACTTTTACCCTCAATTTTCTTACCATATATTAAAAATTCTATATTAGAAAGGTTTTCTTTACTTAGTGTTGATATTTCACTTGAAGAATTTATCTTTGTATAATATTCTTTTATAGTATCTTTTACATCGTCATTATAGTTTGAATAGTCTACATAAAAATATTGGTTATGATCTAGTTTGTATTCAGGGTTTTCTTTAAAATCAACCGCATCTTCAAAATTATATTCTAAATCAAAAAAGATTTCATTATCTGTTATAATTTTAGCTAACTCTTCATCTTTATCAAATATTTTATTGAACCCTAGATTACTGTTTAGTTTACCTATAAACTTACCCATATCATACCTCTCTTTTTATAAATACAAATTCATCAATTTTTACTATATTATCAATATTTTCTTTTGATTTATAATCATCTTTTTTTAACGAGATAAAGATATAATTGGCTTTTGTATTTTCAACCTTATAAATTCTGTAACCTAAGAAATACCATATAGGATTTAAGTATCCTATATTACTAATACTAAATATTATAAAGACTGCAAAAAATAAGATTATTACAGTATATGTATTTGTAATATCTATAATATTATTTAACTCAAATGCTATAACTATAATAGCTAAATAAATTGGCATGTATTCAGTATAAACAGGATATATTTTTTCTACTTCTAAGTTATCAGATGTTTTTTTATTTACTTTTGTTTTCATATATTTTAAAGAGATATACCCTAAAAATATACCAATTAAAAGATAAAGGATACTACTCACATATCTATCATATATGCAGCTATCTAATATAAATATTTCATTATGTATAAAATAAAAAAATAGTATCCAATAAAATGATGATATATTTATTAGTAGTTTCATTGTATTATATTTTATCCTCAGAGATAAATCCTTTAGTTCTCCATCTTCTACCATCTACTAAACTATCAAACTTTATATCATTATCTAAAGTTAAATAATCAGCATGATCCGTTATAATTATTTGAGGTTCAATACCTGTCTCACTTAAAGTATCTTTACAAAATTTAATCATTTGATTAAACAAATTAGTAACAGCATTCAAATCTTCATCAGTTTTCTCTTCTTTGTTTTCTTGTTTTTTCAATTCTTTAGGATTAAAACTATCTGAAATATCAACTGATGTCGGGAAATATACTTGACTTGGTTGATCTAAAAATAATATAGGTGGTATTAGAGAATTAGCACCTAAAGAACAAAAATATTTATGTAATGCCATAAAAAGTGTCAAATGACTATATAACCAATTAGCACCACTCCCCATAGAACGAAGATAAATCTTTTCATTTTGATTCTTTTGATACCATAAATCAAAGCTATCCAAAGAAAATCTCAAATCAATTGGACTATATGACTTTTCAAACCCGAAGTTATTCCCTATTTCTTTCATTGCTGGAATGTCCCCTATAAACTAGACAGTTACTAACGTAGCAAAACCTAACTTTTCAAATTTTTTTATATCTGTATAGTTCATTAATATGTAAACCCAAATAACCATAAAGGTAGTTTATTTTTAAATCCCATCTCTATACTATCAGCAACTACATATGAGTTCTCAATATCTTTAATTTGCTCAAACCCTTTATTTTTACCACCTATTTCAAAAGTATATTTTTCATTTACTAAAAAATCACCCTTGTCTACATAGTAGATTGAACTATTAACACTAACTTGTGAAGTAAAAAAACTTTCTCGTAGAGTACCAACTTGTGGATCTAAACAAAGTGATGAGAATAATGTTGTATTAGCAAGATAAAGTTTATCTGGTTTTTTCATAGATTTAAATCGTTTACCCTCATAAACTACATGTCTTAATAACTCTGCTTTATGAAGTAGTTCTATATACTTATATAAAGTAACTTTAGATGTTCCTATTTTTTTTGCTAAGCTTTCTATACTTAGTTCTAGTGGATTTGATACACAAATACTTGTTAATAGTTTTCTCAAAATATTTATTTTATCTCCTGAAATATTATAAATAGAACCTAAATCAGTATAAAGGATTGTATTAATAGTATCCAATATCATTTGAGTATAGCTATCTTTATTCTCAAAATAAAAGGGATAAGCACCAATTTTAATATAATCTTCAAAGTGTTTAAGAACTTTTTCATCTTTTAACTCTTTTATAATGTCATTAGCTATATCAATATGATTTTCTAAAATATTCTCTAAGCTATAACTTGTAAAGTTTTTATTTAATTTTAATTCCAAATATTCTTTAAATGACAAAATTGGAAGATGATACATCCCATATCTTCTAGTAAAACTAGGATTTGTTAGTTTTATTGCACTTGAACCTGAAAATAGAACTTTTACTTCTAAAAAGTCATAGATACTTTTTAATTCTTGCTCAAAGTCTTTAGCTTCATGTACTTCATCTATTAAAATACATTTACCACCATAGTTAGTAAACTCTTGTACCAATTCAAAAAGTGATACATCTGCTAGGTGTGGATGGTCACATGATATATAAAGTATCTCATCACTTTTAAATTTTAAAGATTTTGCTACTTGAAGTAGTAGTGTTGTTTTACCAACACCTCTTGAACCATAAACTCCACTAAATTTTGAATCACTTGCTAATAGTTTATCGTATAAAAAACGATAATACTTAGTTGTATTATTTTGTAATTTATGATTTGATAGTTCAAAAAGATTGTTTAGTAAGTTTTTCATTTTATCTATCCTATAGTAAAGTTAATTAAACGATTATATCATATTATAGTACTAATCTCTGTGTGCTTCAAATATCTTTCTTAGTTGTTCTGCATATTTTTGGTACCTTATAGATCTGTATTATTATAAAGTATTCATATATGCCGCTATACTTTTTAGCTCTTATTTTCTAAATCCCATATTAAACCTTATTTAAAGTTTTCTATATGATGGTTTAAATGTTCCTCAAGTGATTGTCTGTATTTTTCCATAAAATACTCCATTACTTGTTCTTTTTCATCTTTCATATCTTGCACAGTTTCAAATGAACTTGCAGCCATCCATGCGTTAAATCTTGCAGCTCCATAAACAAAAGAAGCACTTACATCTCCACGTTGTAATCCAGAATTTAGTTGCTTATTAGCAAGGGCAATGTATTCGTCCGCTCTTTGTATAAAATCATTTTTACCTGTACTCATTGTTTAATTCCTTAATATTTTCGTGAATTATATTTAAATAAAGCTTCTATTTTAATTTTACAGATCTATAAATTATTCTTTTATACAAACTTGATTACGCCCATTATTTTTACTGTAATAAAGCGCTTCATCCGCAATTTTTATCATTTTATCTATGCTCTCTTGCATACCGTAGTATATTCCCATTGAAACTGTAAATTCTATTTTATCATCCCCTGATGCAATTTTGTTTTCCTCAAACTTACGTCTTATTTTTTCAAACACCTTTTCAAGGTCTTCTATGGTAATTTTTTCAAGTAAAATAATAAACTCCTCACCTCCAAATCTAGCAAGAAGATCCGAAGATCGTAAGTTATGGTTAAGTAGTTCAACCACCTTAATAATACATAGATCACCCACATCATGACCGTAAGTATCGTTTATGTTTTTAAAGTTATCAATATCCAACGACACTATTGCTAGATCTCGATTTTCCCGTTTTGCTTTGGTGTAAATAGCTTCTCCACTACTGTAAAAATACCTTCTGTTATAAGCACCTGTCATGTAATCTTTGTACGACATATCTTTGGCTTGTTTAAACAGATCTAGAGTATGTAAAACAGAATTAACCCTTGTTACAACCGCCGTTTTTTTATAAGGTTTATCCAAATAATCATTTGCACCTATTTTTATAAAGTTTGTTGCTGTGTCGTCATCTTTACTAGAACTAAGTACCACAATACCAAGTTCATCTTTATCGTAAATATCTCGAACTGCCATGGTCAATTCAAAACCATCCATATTTGGCATAATATAATCTGTGAGTAAAAGAGAGATCTCATCCCCTTTTTTTTCTATAATTTCTAAAGCCTCTTTTCCATCGGAGGCGGTAAGTACATTTAGTTTTATAGACACTAAAATCTTTTTTAAAATTTTAAGTAACATGTTAGAATCATCAACAATTAAAACTGTTGTATCATAATTGTTTAAAATTCTATGAACAGAACTAATAGAGTTGTTTAAACCTTTTTTAGAATCTTTTTGAATATAGTCCAATACTTCATGCTCAAGCAATCTTTCTTTTAATTTTTCATCAAATATACCAGTTAGTATTACCGTTGGAATCCCTTGATTCATACTATAATCAGCCATCTGCCCATCATGCGCATCAGGTAGGTTTAGATCTATTATTGCAGCATGAATTTGACCTTCATTTTCTTTAATGCACGAAACACCCTCTTTGTAACTGCTTGCTTTTAAAATATTTATCTTACAACATGCGTTTAGCTTACTTTCTAAAATGGATAATATAGTTTTATTATCATCTACAATTAGTACTGTTTTTAACTCCATTATCCTATTTCCTTTGAGAATCAAAATTATATTAAATCACACCTATGAATAGTTTAACACAATATTATTAAAAATGATATTTACTTTAATCTTTCTTTGATAAAATAAACAAATAAAACACTTCACTTAGGATACCCTATGCTCAAATATTATCTTCTTAGCCTTATTATTTTTACGCAAAACATTTATGGCGTTAAAATCTCTAAATCTCAAGACTTTTCCCTTCAACACAAAGCAAAATTCAAACAAACTTCTTTTGAAGTTACCATTGAGAACAAGGATCAAAATATTATAGAAGACACGATCCACAAGCTTAATAACAGTGTCAAAAAAAGTAATATTTGTACGGGCGGGGAGTATCAGATCTACCCTAAGTATAGATGGGATGAACATAAAAAAATAGATATGGGATACACATCACATATAAATTACAACTGTCAATTTGAACATAAACAAAATTATGAGTATCTACTCGACGATGTCAAAAAAATAAAAGGCATAAAACTAAAACAAAATAGAGTTTCTTTTGTACAAACACAAGAAGAAAAAGTTCAAAAGACCCAAGAGCTAGAAAACATAGCTTTTGACTTTGCCAAAGTTTATGTTCAAAAGCTCAACAAAAAATTCAACGCATGTAAAATAGAGTCTATAAACCTCTCATCAAATCACAGTGTGTATCTTCGCAAACAAAATGCAATGGCACTGAGTAACGAAAGGTCAAAACCTATTTCTAAAGTCAGTGTTCCACTAAACAATGCCTTTAAAAATTCTTTAAAAGTTGATTATATATTTTTATGTAATCAGTGAAATTGACGTAAGTCTAAGCTAACTTTAGATTCTGAGTATTTATAGGAGTGATTTTAATATGTTGATACCCTTTTGTATCTCATCTTTTGAAGAATTACTAAAATTAAACCTAATCTCATCATCTTTTTTACCTGCTATATAAAACTCCCTTCCTGGAACAAATACAAGATATTTTTTTTGAGCTTTTTGCAACAGTTTTCTTGTATTTACTCCCCTTAATTTTGCATAAATAAACATCCCACCATTAGGTTCTTTAAACTCTATATTAGGGATTGCTGTTTTTAGTGTTTTTGAGAAAAAACGCATCTTTTCTTTGTATTTATTTCTTAAATTATTGAGATGCTTTTGATACATTGAATTATCTTTTAAATACTCTGCCAAAATGTATTGAGAAATACCACAACTATGTAGGTCTATACTCTCTTTAATAACGCATAACTTAGAAATCATCTCTGAATTTGTACGGATCCAACCTATTCTAAAAGAGGGGGAAAGAGTTTTAGAAAATGATCCTAAATGCAAACTATTATCTGGTATTAAAGAACTAATAGAAGGACTTTTTTTGTCAAAATAAAGTTCATTATATGGTGAATCTTCAATAATATAACCATCATACTTTTTTAGTGTTTTAGCTATTTTATTTCTTTTTTTTATTGAGTAACGTGTCCCTTTTGGATTTTGAAAATCTGGTATTAGATAAGCAAGTTTTGTTTGTTTATATTGTTGAGTAAAGTTACTTATTTCTTGCATCTTTAAACTATTCTTTTCAAAAACACTCACAGCTCCTAAATACGATGGATTTTCCAACAAAATATCTCTTGATTGAAAATACTTTGCAATTATATAAAGTGCTTGTTGAGATCCTGATGTTATTAAAATATTTTCAACTTTTGTTTCAAACCCATCCTCTTGATACGATTTAGCAATAATGTTACGTAGTTCATAAATCCCACTACTTTGATTGTATTGAAAATTTTTTCGATGTTTAAAAACTTTTTTAGCAGCTTTATTCAAATCTTTTATGGGGAACAAACTCTCATCAGGCAGTCCTCCCGCAAAAGAGATAGTATTTTCATCAATAGATTCTAGTATTTCTCTTATAAATGAACGTTTCATATTTATATCTCCTGTTTTTTTTAAAATTATAGGAGATTATTGTTTTTATATCTTCATTATAATTGCTAATATAATTACTTATTATTGCTTATTATATTAATATTTATTGCTATAATTATTCTATGAAAAAAACTACTCTGCAAAAACATACAAAAATAGCCAATAATATTATGTACTATATTTACAAATATATCGATACTGATATTAATCTAACCCAACTATCACAAGATATGAAAATTAGTAAATTCCATATGCACAGAATTTTTAAAGAAGAATTTGAGGAAAATATTTATGAGTGTATAAAATCTATTCGGCTACAAAAAGCGTCTAATCTTCTCTTAACTAACAAGAATTCAACCATATCAGAGATTGCGCAAATGTGTGGATACAGTTCTCAAGCAGCTTTTATACATGTATTCAAACAAAAATTTCATACAACGCCAAAAAAGTGGAGAATTACCGAGTATAAAAATTTCTCAAATGAAATACTTAAGGAATCAACCGCAGCTATTAAAAGTATTAAAAACTTTTCAGGTCTTCACCCTAGTATTGTAAAAATGCCTACACAAAAAGTTTACTATATTAGACATAAAGGTTACAATAGATCAATCAAACAGACATGGCAAAAACTTCAAGCATGGCTTTTTTGTAATAATATTTCAGATGTTCAACAACTAGGAATACATCATGATAACCCAACTATAACACCACTTAATGAGTGTAAATACATCGCTTGTATAGCCATTAAAGATACTCATAAAAATATTTCATTGCCTAGCTTAAATATTCCAGAAGGTGTCTATGCAAAGTTTAGTTTTAGTGGAGAATATGGAAATATTTTGCAATTTATGAAGTGGGTTTATTTTGAATGGCTTATTAGCAGTGGTTATGAAACCACAACAAACCCTTCTTTTGTACATTATAAAAAAAATCATTTTCTCGACGAAAATGAAGTATTTGATGTAGAAATGTTTATACCTATAAAATATGTTTAAATATATTTATTTCTTATACTAGGAATAAATATTGCTTGTTTAATTTTATTAAAAGGAGCCTAAGATGACAGTACGTATAAATCAAGTTCAAAACAGTTTTATAGACAGTTCTATTCAAGAGAGTAATCAAGAAGGTTACAATGTGTCTGTTTCAAACTTTTTAGAAAATATAGATCCACAAATAACTCAAATATTTGAAGAACTAAGTCAATCACTCGATGAAAAGACCAAGTTGACACGTGCAATGAGTCTTTCTTTGCATCTCTCCAATGGTCCAATGTTTCGCCACTTTGAAGATGGTGATTTTCCTGAAGGTATGCCTAATGACCTTAAAACATCTATAAAAGCTCAAAATAAAGAGTGGGAAGAACTTCAAACACAAAAAGAAAAAAATGTTTACACACTCAACTGGATGATAGATCGTATAGGACATGAAGTGTCTTCAGATCCAGAATTCAAAGATTTTTTACAAGATATTTACACCTCTTATACAGGAGATGAAACATCTAGTTATCAAACTAGAGATGAAAAAAATGATGAAGATGGATCGCTTCAAAAATTTAGGGATGATCTAACCAGTAAAGGTGCACTCAAGTTTCTATATGACTTTAATATGGAAAAAATTGAAGAGATGGTTCAAAAATACAGAGACGAACTATTAAAAAATTTAGGTGAAGATCCTAGCCCGCAGGAACTTGCTGAAGTTGAGAAAATGGTAGAAGACTACAGAAAACAACTCCTAGAAGAATTAGCTGAATTAAACGACACGGAAAAAAATTCACCCTTAAACATTAACCGCTTAGAGTTTAAAATGATGAACAATTTTAAAACAACTTTAGAAGATGTTTTAAAAGCTCAATAGCCTATAATTTTCCAGAAAAATCTGGAAAATTATCAACCATTTGATCGTAGTTTTTGTTGTTATGAAGTGCTTCTAGCACTTCTTCTAATGGTTCTTCATAGATCTCACTGATATCAAACTCATTGTCTTTTACTTCAAAAGCAAGTTGTTCAAAAGGCGGACTAAACTGTGCATCTACACCTTCTTTATTTCCTCTTGCATCTACTCGATACCAACCGTAATCTTTTAAGTAAATTGCATTGAGTCCATGTAAACAATAAATGTATTTTTTCTTTTCATCTTGGTCTAAAGTTTCTTCTTCTTCCACATATTCATTACATAAAAGTCTTTGGTAACAAAAAGCGGTCGGGATCCCATTTGAACGTAAAAGTGCTGCTAATAAAATAGCTTTAGAGTAACACCAACCCGTTCCATGTTTTAAAACATCGCTTGCCTTGATCGTAGTAATAGGGTCTTTATTATCCCCAGAATGATTGATCTTATCTCTTACATACATAAAACAATGTTTTGCTATATCTTCATCACTGTTTGTTCCACGGGCCAAAGATTCTGCTAAAGCTTTTACTTTTGGATGAGAAAAATCAACATATTGTGTTTCTTCTAAATACTCTTGCATCGTACACTCCTTCATTAATTTAAAAAATTCTTTTCTATGTTTTTACTTGATTGTGGTTTGGCATACAAATAGCCTTGAATCACTTCACAACCATGTTCCACTAAAACATCACTTTGCTCTTGTGTTTCAACACCCTCAGCAAGAACAACTAAGTTTAAACTCTCACACAAAGCAATAATAGCTTTTACAATCGCCAAATCATCTGCACTCGTACATAGATCATCCACAAAAGACTTATCTATCTTTAGTTTATCTATTGGTAATAGTTTTAAATATGACAAAGACGAATAACCCGTACCAAAATCATCTACAGAAACTTTGATCCCTAAGCTGTTAATCTCTTTGAGTTTTACAATAGATTCTTCAAAATCGTTCATAATATGACTCTCTGTCACTTCTAACTCGATCCAATCCGCTTGACAGCCTGTTTCATTCAGAGTACTTTTTAAAATATCCATAAAAGCATTATTCTGCAAATGTTTAATAGACAAATTAAGTGCTACTCTTCCTGGATTAAGCCCTTTTTTTCGCCATTGAACGATCTGACGCATTGCTGTTTTCATAACCCATTGGTCTAATTTTATTATCAAGTTGCTCTCTTGTGCCAAAGGTAAAAAGTCTAAAGGAGCAATGTAACCTTTTGAATGATGATTCCAACGGATCAAAGCTTCCATCCCTACTAATTGATTTGAAGAAACATTAAACTGAGGTTGGTAATGCACTTCAAATTCATTGTTTTCAATCCCGTATTCAATGCTGTGTTTCATTTTTATACGTTGTAGGCTTTGGTTTGTCATCTCTTTGGAATAAAACTGATAATTATCTTTTCCTTCACTTTTAGCTTTATACATGGCTATGTCTGAAAACTTAATCAGTTCAGCTCTATCATTCGTGTCTTTTGGATAGATACTGATCCCAATACTTGTAGATACTTTAAAGGTATGTCCATCAACTTTTAATGGTTTTTTAATGGTATTGATCACTTTTTCTGCGATCAATGCCGCAGCACTCATGTCACTTAGATCTTCTAGTATTATGGTAAATTCATCCCCACCTAAACGAGAAAATGTGTCTTCTTCTCTTAAAGCAGACGATACCCTACTTGTAATTGTTCTTAAAATATCATCACCCGTATCATGTCCAAAAGAATCGTTAATTTGTTTAAACTCATCTAGATCTATATAAAAAAGTGCAAACATACTTTTATGACGATGCGCTTTTACAATAGCTTGTTCTATTCTGTCTTTAAATAAAACCCTGTTTGGTATTTGTGTCAAACTATCATAATGAGCTAAGTTTTCAAGTAAGAGTTTTTGTTCTTCAAGCTTATTGGTACGTGTTTGAATTTTTTGAGCCATAGAATTAAGTGCGCTTGAGAGAACTTGAAACTCTGTTGTGGTATTTTTTCCTAAAACACGTGCAGAATAATCTCCGCTACTGATATTGTTAGCTACTTTGATTACTTTTTGAATAGAGTGAACAATATTTCGAGATAACAACATTAAAATAATAAATACAATAATTAAAATAACAATGCTTATTTGCTTGTTTTTGTACAACGATTGGTTGACATATTCATTGATCATACTAATAGGAATGGAAGATATAACCCTCCAACCAAGGGCATCATTTACACCAAATTCATACACTTCATCGTAACTTAGTAGTATTTCATCATTTTTAGAGTCTATAAAGTGGTAAATACCTTCATCTAGTTGGTTGTGTTTGTCTATTTTTTTAGTGTCTTTATAGGTAATATTTGTTTGAGTGACGTTATCTGTACTTAAAATTATATGCTTATTTTTATCAACGATATACACAGGTTTATCCCCAGTGATTTCATCTTCAAAGTTTGACAATAACAACTCTATATTTTTAAAATTCATAATCATAAAAACATAGCTATCATACCCTTTTACCTTTTTTATCATATAAATATAAGGTTGTTCATTATTGACAATTAGTTCAGAAACTACAATCTCATTTGTTTGAAGTAATTTATACTCATTTAGCAGTTTTTTTAAATGCTGATTTAGTATGTTAATATTGTTTGTATTGTTAAGAGTTGAGATAGAAATTTTTGCTTGTGCATTAACAAGATTAATTGAGTGTAGATCATGTTTAGTGCTTTTTAGTTGTTTGAAAAGTTCTTCAATGCTCTTTAAATAACCTAAATCTATCCATTGTTCAACACTCTTAGCAATAAAATCTAGATCTGATATACGATGAGAGATTGCTTGATTGATCAACAAGGTTGTAAGTTCTGTTTTATGTTTTAGCTCATTAGCATATGTTAGTTGTAATCGTTTACTGGTTTGCTCAAAACTTATGTATTGATAAATAATTAATGGAACAACAGATATAAATACACCTGCTATAAAAAGTTTTGACATTAAAGAAAACATACTAATTCGATACCTTTATACCCTGTTTCTGGTTGCCAACCAAATATAACATGCAATTGTAACACAAATAAAGAAAAATAGTGCTATCATAATAAAGAGTTATTATACTACTACTTATTTACGTAATATAGGAAAGATTTAGATGAGAAAATTTATTTTACCTGCTTTGATGCTAATTACTTCTACACTCTCAGCAAACTGGACAGATAAAGTCACCCTAAATGGTTACTTTAACTTTGAATTTGAAGAACATCTTAGTGGTTTTAGTGATTGGCCAACACATGAGTATTCTTCATTTGATTCAGATATGGTGGATCTAGTGTTAAATGTACAAGCAACCGATCGCTTGCGTTTAGCAGCTGACTTTACATGGGAGCATGGAAGCCAAAGTGAAGTTGATAAAGGAAATGTTGGTTATGAGTATGCCTTTGCTGAATACACACTAAGTGACAGCTTACGCTTTCGTGCTGGAAAAATGTTTATACCCTTTGGGATCTACAATGAAATTCATACGGCTAAACCTTCTACTATTATTGTTAAAGAACCTAACCCTACCAATAAAATGTATTACATATCAAGTGGGCTTGAATCAACCTTGCTTTATCCTCGTTGGGGAACAGGAATCGCTCTTTTAGGTAATAGCGAAATTTATAATATCCCTTTTGACTATATTGTACAAATTACCAATGGCGATATAAGTTATGGCGTGGATAAAAATCAATACGACAAAGACGACAATAATCAAAAAGCAATTGCCGCTCGTATTCGCATGGATCTAACAGACAACTTACAAATTGGAGCTTCATTTTACCATGATAAAGCACTAAACTATGAAAGTGTTTATGAAACAAAAATAAAAACAAATAGCGACGCAAACGATGTAAATATTACAAGTAAAGCCTATGTCCCTGTGGGAGATATGGTTATAGATTCCCAAGGTATTCAGATGATATGGCATATAAATGATGATATACGCTTAGAAATGGAATACATGACAGGTACACTTGATGTTGAGGGTTCAAGCTCTTTTAGACGTTCAGGATTTAGTATTTTGCCAAGTTATTTTGTTTCTGAGAATATTAACCTTTATTTTTTGTATTCCAAAGCCGATCCAAACCACAGTACTAGTAACAATAGTGTTGTAAACTACGCACCGGGTGTTAATATTGAGATAGATCATAATATGTTTTTAAAAGCAGACTTATACAATGTTGAATCAAATGATAATAACCTTATTTTTAAAGGTGATAGTTATCGTGAGTTTAGAGTTGCTTTGGCAATCGGGTTTTAGGAGTAGATGATGAAAAATTTAAATCAAATCATAAAGTCTTTATTTATTGTAAGTAGTTTACTTTTTGCAACCCCTTCATTGTTTGCTGAACAAAAAGGTGTTATTGTTGTCAGTGAAGACGTTAACATTGATAATCTTAGTAAAAAAGAGCTTGAACGCATCTTTTTAGGAAAAACAACCATTTGGGAAAATGGTAAACGTATTCAAATCGGTTTAAGTACCAACAATAGCGAAAAAACAAGCCATTTTTTTAATGATGTTATTGGTAAGAACCAAAGAAGATTTAAAAAATATTGGTTAAAAATTGTCTTTGCAGGCTATGGAATAGCTCCAAAACTGTTTAAGAATGATAAAAATGCCATTAACTATACTAAAAAGCAAGAAGGTGTTATTGCCTTTGTTACAACTGATAGTATCAAAAATGTACAGGGACTAAAAGTCATTAGCATAGATGGGAAAGAGTATTTCTAAAGCTCTTTCTTAGTAAGCTTTTAATTTTATTAGAAATTTTAAAATTTATGTGATTTTTTTATGAAGTTTAGATGGTGGGCACTACTGGACTCGAACCAGTGACATCTACCTTGTAAGGGTAGCGCTCTACCAACTGAGCTAAGCGCCCATCTAAATAATAACACCAAATTGGCGACCCCTAAAGGATTTGAACCTCTGTTACTACCATGAAGTGATAGTGTCCTTGGCCACTAGACGAAAGGGTCACTTTCATTCACAAACATAAGGTTTGTCAATATTAACATGTATATATGGCGCGGTGGACGAGATTCGAACTCGCGACCCCCTGCGTGACAGGCAGGTATTCTAACCAACTGAACTACCACCGCACAAATATAATAAAATGGTGGGCACTACTGGACTCGAACCAGTGACATCTACCTTGTAAGGGTAGCGCTCTACCAACTGAGCTAAGCGCCCGTTTATAATCTAAAATCTATGGCGCGGTGGACGAGATTCGAACTCGCGACCCCCTGCGTGACAGGCAGGTATTCTAACCAGCTGAACTACCACCGCATAGTGTTTTAGATATATAAATGGTGTCCTGTTCAGGATTCGAACCTGAGGCCACATCATTAAAAGTGACGTGCTCTACCAACTGAGCTAACAAGACGTTTTTTTGTTCTCTATTTGTTTAGAGGTCGAAATTATAGACAAATCACTTTTTAATGTCAAGAGTTTTCTTGCTAAATTTCAAAAAAAATTACTTTGTCGCTCAAAACCAGCGTTTTAACGGCATATAAGACACTTTGTTTTTGTACATAATTTCTATCGCCTGCTAAGTTCAACTGTATTTCACAAGAAGTTGTCGCTGTTTTAAGACCAATAAAAACAGTTCCTACTGGTTTGTCTTTTGTTCCACCGCCATCTCCCGCTATTCCACTTATAGAAAGTGAGAAGTCTGCTTCACTTACATTTGTTGCCCCCTCTGCCATCTCTTTGACAACGGTTGCACTTACTGCACCAAATTCTTTTAAGCTTTCTTCATCAACTGCCAACCAATTTTCTTTGATCTCATTTGAATACGTTACTAAAGAACCATCCAAAATATTTGATGCCCCATTTTTTGAAGTAAAGTAATAAGACAATAAGCCACCCGTACAACTTTCTGCAAACGTAACTTTTTTATTATGTTGTGTCAATTTTTCTATGATATAGGTTGCCATATCATCGGTTTGAATTATTTTTGATGGAAGCAACTGCTTAACAGATGAGATAAACTTAGAAGATTCTCCAAACTTTTTACTACTGATGTTGATCTGGATCCAGCCCTCTACAAGTGTGAACAGATCCAGCTTTAGATCATACGTTTGAGCCATTGGAGTAAGAATCGCTTTTAAGCTTTCTTCATCTTCATTAAAAACATGCAAAATCTCTTTGGCATTTTCAGATTCTAAAAGAAGTCTAGGGATCGTTTGCATCTCATCTATACGTATAACATTTACAGCCGATTGCTGATACTCTAAAAGATAGCTATTTTTCTCGTATATGTAAGACTCCGATGGGATTAACATCCCCTCTTTTAAAACTTGGTTGTCCTCTGTTATGGTGCATATTACTTTTCCAATGGTAGAAAAATTCTGTTTAGAAGTGATAATAATAACTTTTGTATCTGTGATTAGCAAGTTATCTAAGTAGGTAAATAAGCTGTTATCACTCTCTTTAAAATAAGTAATGTTATCTATATAGTCAAAACTTTTAGAAATATTTCTTTGTACATATTCTCTTAATGAAGTGTTAAAAATAAATTTATTTCCAACAAATAGCAGATGAACTTTCATGGATTACAGACTCCCTCTTTAGCGATACTTTAAAGTATTATAACACTTTAAAGAGCTTTTTAATCAAGAAAAAGATATAATCCGAGAATTTTAATAAAATTTTTGAGGCACAAATGGACTACAAAGATACACTACTACTACCGACAACTAGCTTTGCTATGCGCGGAAACTTGATTGAAAAAGAACCAAAGCGTTATGCGTCTTGGGACAAAAAGAAAGTTTACGAAAAGATGAAAGCTAATCGTAAAGATGCTGAGAGTTTTACACTGCATGATGGACCTCCGTACGCAAACGGTCATACACATATTGGTCATGCTTTAAACAAAACACTTAAAGATATTATTATCAAACACAATTATTTTAATGGTAAAAGTGTTCGTTTTACTCCAGGTTGGGACTGCCATGGACTACCAATTGAGCAACAAGTTGAGAAAAAGCTTGGTGGTAAAGCTAAAAAGGAACAACTAGAAGTTTCAAAAGTTAGACAATTGTGTCGTGATCATGCTGCAAAATTTGTGGATATTCAACGCGATGAATTTAAAAAGCTTGGTATTATTGCTGATTGGGAAAACCCTTATGTAACTATGGATTTTAAATTCGAGGCAAATATTTATAGAACACTTTGTAATGTTGCAAAAAAAGGTCTTTTAGTTGAGCGTTCTAAACCTGTTTATTGGTCTTGGGCTGAAAGAACGGCTCTTGCTGAAGCAGAAGTTGAATACGAGGACAAAGAATCTCACTCGATCTATGTAGCGTTTGAATTAAGTGATGAAGCTAAAGCCAAAGCATCTTTAAGTTCTAAAGCTGCACTTGTTATCTGGACAACAACACCTTGGACACTCCCTGCAAACACAGGTATATCTCTACATCCTGAAGAAGCGTATGTATTAACTACGGATGGGTACATCGTTGCTAAAGCTCTTTATGAATCTCTTTTAGAACAAGGCGTAGTTAAAGGTGAAGTAGCTCAAGAGATCAACTCAAAAGATTTTGAAAACCAAGTTGCGATTAATCCACTAAATGGTCGTGAATCTAAAGTAGTGTTAGGTGATCATGTTCTTATGGACAGTGGTACGGGTGGTGTTCATACCGCACCGGGTCATGGTGAAGACGATTACCGTGTAGGACTTAAGTATGATTTAGAAGTTGTAATGCCTGTTGATGAAACTGGTTGTTACGATCAAACAATCGTACGCGATAAACTTTTACCTAATCCTGAAGAGTTTGTTGGAAAACTAATTTTCAAGTGTAATGATAGAATTTTAGAACTTTTAGGCGATGCCCTTTTACAAGATTCTAAGTTTGTTCACTCTTACCCACACTGTTGGAGAAGCCATACTCCTTTAATATTCCGTGCTACTAAACAGTGGTTTATCTCGGTAGATGGTACACCTGAAGGTCAAGATAAAACACTTCGTAATATTGCACTTAGTGAAGTAGAAAAAACTCTATTCTTCCCTGAAACTGGACGTAACCGTCTTAATTCTATGGTAGAAAACCGACCTGATTGGTGTATTAGCCGTCAACGTGATTGGGGTGTTCCGATCGCTTTTTTTAGAGTGAAAGAAACGGGTGAAGTTATACTTGATGAAAAAGTTTTAAACTTTACTGCAATGATCTTTGAAATGCACGGTTCAGATGCGTGGTACTCAATGCCAACTGAGCAACTACTCTACCCTGGTGCTGGATACAAAGCGGATGAAGTTGAAAAAGTAAGCGATATTTTAGATGTATGGTTTGACTCTGGATCTACTTGGTACTCAGTGCTAAAATCTCGTAATTACGATGCAGGTAAATACCAAGCAGATCTCTATGTAGAAGGTTCAGATCAGCATCGTGGTTGGTTCCAGTCCTCTATGTTCCTCTCAACTGCTGTTGAGCATGTAGCACCTTACAAAGCGGTTTTAACGCATGGTTTCACTGTTGATGAAAAAGGTGAAAAGATGAGTAAGTCTAAGGGTAATGTTGTTGCACCTGATAAAGTGTTAAAACAATACGGTTCTGAAATCTTACGTCTTTGGGTTGCTTCGAGTGACTATCAAGGTGACTTAAAAATCTCTGATGGGATCTTAAAACAAACTGCTGAAAGTTACCGTAAACTAAGAAATACTTTTAGATTTTTACTAGCAAACATTAACGATCTTGAAACACTTAGTTCAGTAAATGATATGAGTGAACTTGACAAGTGGATCTTAAGTGTAGCTGGTGAAGTGTTTGAAAGTGTACATGGTTCTTTTGCATCGTATGATTATGTAAACGGTATGAACACACTTAACAACTTCATAGCAAATGAGTTAAGTGGGATCTACATGGATATTACCAAAGATTCGCTATATTGTGATGGATCTAACAGTACTAAACGTCGTGCATCACAAAGTGCAATGGCGATGGTCGTTAAACAACTTCTTACACTTATGGCACCGATCATTACTTACACTTGTGATGAGATTGTTGACAATGCACCTGCTATCATCAAAGGTGATGCTGAAGACATTTTTGACTTTGTGTATGAACCAATGGTTAAAGTTGAGAGTTCATTTGATGATGAGTATATGAAAAAAGCACGTTTTGGTTTTGGTTCTGCGATAGATGGACTTAAAAAAGACAAAACAATTAAGGCAACTTTAGAGCTTACTATATGTACAACTTCTGAGAAAGTTTTAGCTATGGATCCAACTGAAGCTGAAGACTGGTTTGTTGTGTCTGGTGTTAGCACTGAAAAAGGAAACACAGAACTTGGTCGTTTTGAAGTTGATGGCGATGAGTTTGTGATCTACAAAGCAGAGGCGCATAAATGTCCAAGATGTTGGAAGTTTAATTCAGAAGCTGAAGATAGTACATGTGCTAGATGTAGTGAGGTACTGGCTTAATGCTTGATTTTACACAACCTGTAGAGATGAGTTTTGTACTCATAACTATAGGTGCTATCCTCGTACTTACTGCTGTTGGGATAGTTCTTGTTAAACTAGGCAAAAAGTCTAGAAATCCAGAGGGCTAATAACTTTAGCCTTATTCATTTCACTTACTACATGAGTGTATATCATAGTAGTCTCAACACTTTTGTGACCTAGCAACTCCTGAATACTTCTCAAATCAATTCCAGCCTGAAGTAAATGTGTTGCATAAGAGTGTCTAAATATATGTGAAGTTACTCTTTTATTTAAATTTGCTTTTTGTGAAGCTACCTTTATATTTCTACCAAGAGTAGCTGGATGAACATGATGACGTCTTCGCTCTTTAGTTCTGGGATCAGTTGAAATCTTTTTCATAGGAAATATAAATTGCCATTTTGTTTCAAATTTTGATTTTGGATATTTTCTAGCCAAAGCATACGGTATGTAAACACTCCCATAACCATCTTTTAAGTCTTGTGCATGTAAAGTACTTACTATTTCAACTTGTTCTAAAAGTTTACTTTTAAGCTTTTGCGGTAACGGTATCGTTCTATCCTTTAGAGATTTTGAATCCCAAATATATATCTTATCAAACCCGAAGTCTATATCTTTTATACGTAAATTCAAGGCTTCATTCATTCTAAGTCCACAACCATACATTAAATGCACAACTAAACTATACTCTTTATTTATATTTTGTAAAACACTGCTAACCTCTTCTTTAGTTAAAACTACAGGTATATGTTTTCTCTCCTGTGCTCTTAGTGCCTGAATATTCCACTCACTCATATCAATACCTAAAACTTCTTTGTATAAAAATAACAGAGCACTAAAAGCTTGGTTTTGAGTAGTAGGAGAAACTCTATCTTTTGTAGCTAGTTTTGTTAAGTATGTTTCTATTTCTATTTTACCCATATCAACTGGATGCTTTTTGTTATGAAAAAATATATAGTGCTTTATCCAATGTATATAAGTTCTTTCAGTAGAATAACTATAGTGTTTAAATCTAATTTTGTCACGAACTAAGTCTAAAAGTTTCTTTTTTACCTGCATAATATACTCCCCATTTAAGCAACATTTTGTTTGTTATGTAGTTTTTTTAACAATTAACAAACATTTTTGTATGTTATTTCTCTATAGGACAATTAACACACACTAAATTTTTAAGAATTCTAAGGAATTTTTCTCTTTTTAATCATAAATATGACAAATTGACATATATTTAACATATTTTAGCTTTTTAACACACAAATAATATGTAAGTTATTTATGTGATTTAAGGTTGTTTTACATATAATGTGATTGATTAAATAGTTATAAACACAAGGAGACAAAACTATGGCAAATTTTTTTGCATTTATATTTTTCGGTTCAATTATTGGACTTATTGTTGGTATGTTCAAACCAAAGGCAGTTGTTAGGTGGAAAGAGGAAGCTTCACGAAAAGATGTTTTTAAGATATATCTTTCTTTAGTATTGGTAAGTTTAGTTGCAATAGGTATTTTTGCCCCAAAAGTTGAAAATAAAAATAATGGTACAAAAGAAGAAGTATCAACAACAGCTAAAGAAAAGCAACCTACCGTAGATGAAAACTACGAAAAAGATAAACAGGAAGTTTTAAAATTACTAAATATGTCTTATCATGATTTATTTCAAGTTGAAAAAGATTTTTCATATTTTCAAAAAAATATAGATAGTGATATTTATACAGCTATTTCAAGTGCAAAAAGAAATGAACCAAAAGTAATGAAGTTAACATACAAATCCTATCCAGATGATTTTGAAGATAGCAAAACAGAGGATATTGTAGAAAAATATATAGAGACATTGCATAATTCAAATTTATTTTTACAAATGGCATACAATAACTTTCTTGATTATGTAGATAACAAGAAACCTACATTAGTTGTAAAAATAAAAGAAAATATACAATATTATCAAGCTTCAAAAATGCAAGCTATATCACAAGCATTTTCTATCGGAGAAAAATACAAGTTAGCTTATGATGAGATGACAGAGACTTGGAGAGAGAAGAAATTTATTGAAGAAGATAAAAAAGAACTTCAATCAAAACAAGATAATCTTAAACAGACAAAACCATTTATAAATATGAAAGATTTTGATCCAAACACGCCTAAATATATCATTGCTGGTTTTATTACTACTTGGCAATACAAAGATTTTAAAGAAATGGTTCAATATACACAAAAAAGTTGGAGAGACAGACAAAACTCACCTGCTGGAGACCTACTTAATAGTTTTGAATATAAAACATTAATAGATGCAAAGATTGAGAACATAGAAAAAAGAACAGATGATTTTTATGTAGCAACTATTTCAATAAAATATACAAATAGTTTTAATAATAAAGAAACTATGGTCAAAATAACACCAACCATCATTAAAGAAGATGGAAAATTTGGATTTAATCCAATTTCAGCAATAAGAGAACAGTAAGGTTTATAACAAATCATTGGAGAGAAATATTTGACCCTGCGGCTCAAATATTTCTCAACTCAAACGTTAGACTACAACTAAAACATAGGATAAACATGAGTAATATACCAAGAAGATTAATTAATAGGCTAAATCCATTTGGTTATGTAATGGTAGGTGTTGGTGTTTTGCTATATATAGCAAAACATGATATTGCAGATCTTTTTAATTCAGATGGGAGAGAGGTTTTTATTGTTTCTCTAGCTTTGATTGCATATGGTTCGGCAATAATACTTTTAAATTATTTGAGAGGCAATCGTATAGAATTTGGAAATGCAGGATATACAAAAGAAGAATTAAAAATGCTTCGTAATGAAATTATGCATAATAGTAATTTTGCAAATAATTCAAATGAACTAAAGATTAAAATAGAAAATATTGAGGAAGCATTCAAGAAACTAAACATTAAAGAAAATAGTTTAACTGAAGAAGAGAAACTTGAGTTAACACAGAATATTAAAAACTCAATATTATCTAATACATCCTCTGAACTTCTAAAGGACATTGAAGAAAAATATTCTAAAGATATTCTATTTCAAGTTCAATTGAAAAATATACAAAAACAATTAAACAATACTCAGAACAGACTGAAACAAGAAATATCTGCACTTAGTAGAAGAGGAAATGTTAATCTAGTTATAGGTGTTATTACAACGATGATTGCTGTATGGATATTAGCGACTACAATGATAGATACCCATATTATAATGACGAAAGAAACATTATTAACTCATTTTGCTCCCAGATTAACATTAAGTTTGTTTATTGAAATTTTTTCTTTTTTCTTTTTAAGGCTTTACAAAACTGGATTAAATGAAATAAAATATTTTCAAAATGAACTGACAAATATTGAAATGAAGTTTATTTCTCTTGAAGGTGCTTTGCATACAAAAGATAAAGACACAATACATAATGTGATTAATGAATTTTCAAAGACAGAAAGGAATTTTATACTAGAAAAAGGGCAAAGCACCGTCGAAATAGAACGTACAAAATTAGATGCAAGTGAGAATAGTAATTCTATAGCGTCACTATCAAAACTTGTAGATGCTATAAAAAAGTAAGTCTAACAAGTACGAGGAGACCAATAATTTACCCTAGCGGGAAAATTATTGCTCACGACAAACGTTAGCTTACAGTTTCATAAAGGATTTTAATGTTTTCTTCATATATTCCAAATTTAAAAAAGCCTTCGGATAATTCTTCAATATTTTATAAAAATTTTCATAATACTTTTTATTTATCACAGTTAACAAACTTAACATTAATTTCATATATGGATAGTTTTATAGAATTATTTTCTAAGGAACAAATACTATTGGTTAAAAAAGATGAATTAATAAAAAAAGGCATAATTAGTATTGATAATTCAAATGAACAAGAAATATTTACAATAAATAATGAAGATGAATTTCGTGCATATGACTTAGAGGATTTTATCCCACAAATAATAGATGAAAAGATAAAAGCAAGATTTCATGATATGAATGCTTATCTCATGTGCATGGGGGTTAAATTAGATGAAAAGATGAATAAAGAAATAGATATAAATCTTGATAATTTATTAAAAACTACAAATGTAAAAAATTGGTATAGTTTAATAAGAGGATTTCTTAATATTTGGGAGTTTTTATTCTTATATAGCACATTTGAGATGGTATTGGTTCAAATTATGAAAGATGATAAATCGATAAAATCTGATGAATTGATAGAATCAGATAGATTAATCAGTAAATTATATGACTCATATCCTGAAATAAAAGAAATTATTGAAAATAATGGATTCATGACTAATGATGGAAATGTAAAACTTTGGAAGCTGTATACTCAACTCAGACATTTATATTCTCATAGCCATGGAATATTAACGCAAGAAAATAAAAATAAAATCGCTGGTAAATTGGACAGCTTTAAAAATTCTTTAGAAGATTTAGATATTATGAATAAAAGTTTAATGGATATAGATGATTTATTTAAAAATAAAACTTTGAAAGTAGATAAGTTCTATTTATTGAAAAATGAAGAGTTAAATATGTTTAGAAACTTTGTTATTACCGTAATGGAATCATATGATGATGTACAAATACAAAAAGCTAACAAGATATAGTAGCCAATAAATTACCTAGCGGAAATTTATTGGCTATATTCAGTCGTTAGCATAAAAATAAAAAGGATATTCATGTCAGCCTACGTAGTATTTAATTATAAAATAACAGATAGAAGTAAAATAGATAAATTAACTCAAAGTTCAATACCCGTTAATGAAAAATATGGAGCAAAGGTTATAGTAGGTAGTCCTGTAAAAGCTGTTGAAGGTAAAACTCTACCTAATATGGTTATATTAGAATTTAAAGATTTTCAATCTGCAAAAGACTGGTATTATTCTAAAGAGCATCAAGAAATAACTCTTTTACGTAATGCTATAACTCAAGGTTGGGCAACAATAGTACCTGGAGTAGAAGAAACAGATGAATTAGTAAAATCAGGCTACTTTGAATGTCAAGAATAACATATAATAATTATCAGGAGTAGTAAAAATGCAAAATAAAATTAAACTCATTTTAGTACTAGCAGGAGTAGTTGAGATACTAGTAGGATTCCTACATTTTGGAATGCCTTCTTTTATATATCAATCAAATGGATTCGAACAACTAAATCAAATTGAATCAGATTATGTTTTGCTTGTAACTTATGCTGTGGGAATTTTATTAATTGCATTTGGTGCGACTACAATTTTGCTATCATTAAAAATAAATGAGATTAAAGAGGTACTATATTATTACTTAATCATTAAAATAGTTTTATGGATAGCAAGAGTATCTTTAGAAATCATATATCCTGTTGGCTTAGATATGTTTTATATTGAACCATTTACACTTATTGTGTTACCTGGGCTAATTGTAGAACTATTTTTATTTATAATATCAGCTATTTTATTGAAGAAATTAATAAAAAAGGATATTTAAGGTAGTAAAAATGCTAACAAAATCTCGTAACCAATAAATGCCCTTGCGGTCATTTATTGACTAGAGTCAACCGTTATAAGCAAGGATATACATGAAATCAAATCATGAAGAAGAATATGAACAATTCATTATAAAATCAATTGAACGAACAGAAAAATTAGGTTTAGAAAACAATGAATTTAAAATTAATAAAAATCTTGTTGTTGATTTAGAATTAATCAATAAACTAGCATTAGAAATGATTGAGTTAAGAGATAATCACAATATACCAAGGCAAATTACAATATCAGATTGTGGAGCAATGTCATATACATTACAGCAACTATTACAAGAGCATGGTATTCCAGCATTAATAACAATTGGGGATGTTATAGAAGTTGGAAAAGCAAGATACAAAACGACTGTACAATCTTTAAAAAATGAAATAGAAAAAGGTATTAGTAATGACCAAGTCTATTTACATGTTTGGCTAACATTACCAAATATGCACATTATAGATACAACATTATTATTGAAGTCACAAAAAAATAAATTTATTAATAAAAAATTAGATTATATAAAAGATGGTTTATATTCTCAGGTAAAAATAAACAATAGAGCAATATTTAAACCAATGATAGTTGGTTCAACTTTTTTATATAAAATTGGACTACTTAGATAAAGCTTATAACAAAACGCAGGAGCCAATATTTGACCCAAGAGCGGGTAAAATATTGCTCTCCTCAACCGTTATACACACAAGGAGAATAAATGTACTTTTGGAAAATCGATGCATTAAAAAACGATATAAAAGATAAAAAGATGAATGATGAGGAGATATTTCCATATATCATTCTCTCAGTTGCATTCTATACTTTTTTAACAGAGATAATGGCATACTTGCCATATGAAGATAGTGAGGTAAACACATATACTTATGTTCTATCTATAATGGCAATAATTATCCAAATTTTTGGAACAATTTATGTGTATAAAAAAAATGGTGCCAAAGATGGCAATAACTTTTTGACAAAATATTTTTTAATTGGTTTTGTTGTTAGCATTAGATTTATAGTATATTTTATTCCACTGATGATAGCATTGATAATCTATTGGGAATTTAATTTTTCTGAACAAGAATTATTACCAACTACATTGTTTGAAGTAGTGTTGATGTCTGCTTGGTATCTATTGCTTTTTTTTAATATTGGTAAACATATTGAAGATGTATAACAAGTACTAGGAGAGAAATACGAACCCTAGCGGGGATTCGTATTTCTCAAGACAGTCGTTATCTAAAAGAGGAAATAATATTAAATGAATATTGAAATAATAAAAGCAACAACAGCAGACTCATTAGATTTATCAATTATGACTGGCGAATTACTTCAAGAGATTATGAATAAGATAGATATTAAAGCTTTTAATTTCAATCAAGAAGAAACACAAAAAAGAGCAGAAGACTTAATATCAAAAAATCTTTATTTTGTTTTCATTGCTAAAGAAAAAAATAAATCCATTGGATTTATTTCAATGTATGAAAGTTATGCTTTATATGCAGAGGGTGCGTATGGAACGATACCAGAATTATATATTAAAGAAGAGTATCGTTCTTCAAATATTGGTAAATTATTATTAAAAAAAGCAAAAGAATTTGCTGTTTCAAAAAATTGGAAAAGATTAGAAGTTACAACTCCACCATTACCAGAATTTGATAGAACATTATCATTTTATGAAAATAATAGTTTTGAAATAGCAGGTGGAAGAAAACTTAAAACTGATATTAAACTTGTTGGAATAGATAACAAGTACGAGGAGACCAATAATTTACCCTAGCGGGAAAATTATTGCTCACGACAGTCGTTATATCCAAGTTGCTATATTGTCTAGAAATTTGAATATGCCTATTTATGAGAGTAAATTGGTAAATTTAATTTTTGGAGATTTCTTAATGAAGAAATTTATATTAGGATTGATAGCAATAGGATTGTTGTCTAGTGTAGGATATGCAAAAAATGTTGAACAAACAATTTTACTCGTTCCAACGTTGTACGTTGGAATGCAGACTAACTACATAAATAAAACACATTTACACAAAATGAATTAGCATCTGCGACTGAAATATCTAAACAGTTTGGAGAGTACATCTCTAAAGTAAAAGATGGTCTTGTTGAAAAGATTGGTGTTCTTAAAAACAACAAGTTAAATGCCGTCATACTATCTGTAGAAGAGTATGAGAAGATGTCAGAAGTTATGGACTTACTTGAAGACATGGGTATATATGAAGAAATTAGAGATAGACTAAACTCAAATAAAAAACTTATAGATGGTAACGATGTATTAAAAAAGCATGGACTATCTTTAGATGTATGATTTTAAGTTTTTTTAAGAAGCAGCAAACAGATATAAAAAGACATAAGAACTAAAATATTTATTCGTTTCAACGTTGTAGGTTTGAATGTAGATTATATTAAATACACAAATAAAGTACGTACTCCATGCAAAGCATAGATCGAGAATTGATAGAATTTATATAGAACTTCCGTTATGTTATAATACATAATAAAAAAAATTTCAGGAAAGAATTATGATACAACTATCAATTGAAGAACCGAAAATTGAAAAATTTTTTAATAGTTCCAAAGATGAGATAATGAAAGCTTTAAATTTCATTGTTGATAATGATATACATGACTTCTCCCAAATAAACAATACTTCTGAACTTAGTGAAGAACAAAAAAAAGAGCTTTATTCTAGAATAAACTCTTTTCATGAAAATCGTTCTATAGGTAGAGATTGGAATGATATAAAAAGTGATTTAGAAAGATAGTTTTGACTTTAAAACTACATCCTCTTGCAGAAAATGATTTAAGAATCGCCTTAAACTACTACTTTGAAATAAGTCCAATATTAGAAAAAAAATTCTTATCTTATATTGACAAACAGTTTAACAATATACTAAATTCACCAAATTTATATCAATATGAAACTAAAACATCTCAAAAAGTCATACTAAATAAGTTTCCATACATCATAATATATGAACAATATGAAAACACAATAATGATACTAGCTATATTTCATACTAAACAAAATCCAAAAAAATTAACACAAAGAAATTACAAAAAATAGCAATAAGTACTCCCACGCAAAGCATGGGAGCAAAGAAGAACTAAAATATAACCGTGAAAAAACTTCTAACTCTCTTTTTCTACATTATCCTCTACTTCAGAGTTTTCTGATTCCATCTTTGCTCTATCTGCTTTTGAGATATAAGGTTCCTTAGAGGATTTTTTCAACTTTGCACGGGCACGTTTTAGACGTTTATCATGCTTCATTTGAATCTTGTTTTGTCTATTCATATTAAAATCCCTTAATTATTTTATGAAAGTATACACTTCTTTTGTACATTCAAACTAAAATGGTAAAATAAAGATAAAAGGAAGCTAATGCCCGGACGATTGAGTATGTTTGACGATGTTGCTTTTAAGCAAGATATTTCAAATAAATTTGGCTCATTTAGAGATACTGTAGGTGTCTTAAATAAACAATACAATATTGCTCCCACATTAAACATAGCTATCTACACAAACACCAAGGTTTATACTTATGCACACTTTGGGCTGATACCATCTTGGGCATCGAAGCGTAGCAGTATGCAAATAAACGCACGAAGTGAGAGTGTATTTGAGAAGAGTAGTTTCAAAGAAGCTTACAAACAAAGAAGATGCCTAATTCCTCTAAATGGCTACTTTGAATGGAAAAAAGATCCCATAAGTAAAAAAAGCCAACCTCATTTTGTCGTATCTGCAAATGGAGATTATTTTGTATTTGCGGGTATATATGAATCGTGGTATGACAATGCACTAGAAGAAACCCTGCTAACATGCGCCCTATTAACAACCCAGCCAAACGAAAAAATAGCAACTATTCATGATCGTATGCCTGTTATCCTTGAATCAAACCAGTGGGAGTTGTGGCTTAATCATAAAAGTAACTACAATGAACTAAACACACTTTTCATACCACTTCCAAGTGATAAAATAAAGTACTTTAGAGTAAGTGAAGTTGTCAACAATGTTAAAAACAACAGCGTCGAGTGTATTACTAAAAATCTAAAGACACAACCAAGACAAGGGACACTTTTTTAACTAAATTTTCAATATATGGTATAAACTAATACATTGTATTGACATTTTTTAGTTTTTCTTATATTATGTGTTTATCTTAATATACAAAAGGAATAATTATGAAAATCATAATCCAAAATAATTTCAACACGATCATTATTCCTACCACCACCTTTACATTTTAATAATTAAATAAATTTTAATTATTCTCGTAAGAAATCAAACTGTTTAAAATATTTATTATTGTTATTATTTCTTAATTAGATAATATTAAAATGTACCCCTCCTACAATTATGTGTGGCTACCTTCAAATATTATATAAATACATAATAAATATTTAAAATCACAATATCAAATTGCAAACTTATAAGGAAATTATTATGCAAAAAATGAATGATATGGATCATAGGGTGTTAGGAAAAAAGTTAGAGTTGTTTATGTTTAGTGAACTAAGTCCAGGAATGGCTTTTTGGTTACCGCAAGGGTCAAAACTAAAAAATAATCTAAAAAATATAATTTATAAGTCTCATATTTTAAGAGACTATGAGTATGTCGAGTCACCAGCGATGATGGAAGATACAATGTGGAAAATATCTGGGCATTATGACAACTATAAAGAAAATATGTTTCCTTCCATAGTTGAGAAGAGAGATTATCTATTAAAACCAATGAATTGCCCAATGCATATTTTAATGTATCAAAATAGTATAAAATCTTATAAAGAACTACCTATAAGATATTTTGAATTTGGACAAGTCCATAGAAATGAATTAAGTGGAGCTTTACATGGATTATTTAGAGTTAGGGAATTTGTTCAAGACGATTCACATATTGTATGTATGCCTGAACAAATAGAAAATGAAATTTTAGCAATACTTGATTTTATAAAATCTTTATTAAACTTCTTTAATTTTGAATATCGTATAGATTTTTCTTCAAGACCTAATAAATCAATCGGAGATGATAGTAATTGGGAAAAAGCAGAGAACTCAATCAAAAATGCTTTATCAAAATTTGGACAAAGTTATCAATTAAATGAAGGTGATGGAGCTTTTTATGGACCAAAAATTGATATTAAAATTAAAGACATACACAAAAGAGAATGGCAATTAGGTAGTATTCAAATAGATTTTAATTTACCACAAAGATTTGATATGAGTTATATAGACAATGAAGGTAAAGAAAAAGTTCCTGTAATAATTCATAGAGCTATTTTAGGAAGTATTGAAAGATTTATAGGAATTTTACTCGAACAACATAAAGGTATTTTACCTATTTGTATTTCACCTAATCAGTTAGCTTTTGTACCAATCTCTTCTCAAAGTACATCTCAATTACAATACATTGAAAAGCTCAAAAAAGAACTATTACTAAACAATATACATGCAAAAGTTTATAATTCTAATGATAGCTTAAATAAAAGAATCAAAAATTCAGAAAAAGACAAGAATCCATTAATATGTATTATTGGGGATAAAGAGGTTCAAGAAAACAGTTTAAACATTAGAAATAAATTAAAAAAAGAAAGTTATCAATCTTCTTTAAATGACTTCATAGAATATTTAAAAAATGAAATGAATGTAGTAATATAGCAATATGTTAAAGAAGTCACTACTCATATTTTGGCTTCTTAAATATCTTAGAAAATATTCTACTTATAATTTTCAACTTCCTACCAAGACAAGGGACACTTTTTTAAACTCTAAAAAAAAGCCTCTAAACTATTGATTGTTTAGCACAAAACCGCTAAACTATTTTTATATTTAACAAAAAAGGATACAACATGTCAAAAACAATTGAACTCAGTGGAACAAAAAAAGGTCTGATCTCTGTAACTAAACTAGACGAGCCTTATGGAGCTGGATCTCATTCAGTAGCTAGTATTGGTATTTCCTTAGCAGGTAAAGAAAATGAACCAGAATGGAAAGTACATATTCCTTTAGACAACTTAGACGATGTTATAAAAGCACTTCAAGAACTAAAGTAGTGATCTACATCCTAGCAAAACTTACACACCTTTTTTCAGTGTTTATTTATGGAGGTTTTCTTTTTACAGACAACCTCATCTTAATGCGTATGAAAAAAACTCTCTCTGATCAAAAATACAACGAAGTTCGTTCACACTTTGCACATTTTACAAAGGCCCTTGTTCCAAAAGCCCTAGTACTTGCAGTTATCAGTGGTCTTTACTTGATACACGTTAACTTTGGAACCATTGCAGATGATGGTTTAACAAACTTTCAAATTTTACTCGCTATAAAAGCTTTTTTAGGTCTTTGGCTTGGATTAAGAGGTGTACTTCAAGTTTTTTTTGGTATTCAGCCATTTGTATTTAAAGGGCACTTATTACCTTTTAGCTTAGTTATTATCATCGTGTTTTTATCTCAAATGATGTTTATGGTCTAGCAGGTTATACTCTTAAATGCAAAATCCCGAACTTGTCATCATCTTATTAAACCTTAGCATACTCTCCTTTTCCTATCTTTGGTTCTTTCCTCGTGTGGCTGGATCCAATGGAGTCGATCTAGCAAAATATGATGCGATCTCTTTTGTGGTAGCCATGAGCATATCTGCCTATCTCTTTTACGATACTTTCATTGAGTTTAATGCTCTTTTTGCAACGCTTGATTGGTTTTGGTTTAGCATGATCACTTTTTTTGTGTTTGAAACACCCTTTGCGCTTTGGTACTTTAATAAAAATGATGTATGGAATTCTTTTAAATAGCTATATCTTCTATTGTTTTTTTAAGTTTAAACAAACCATTGCTTGCTAGGCTATGTTCATCGTACCAATAATGTTCTTGTATTTTTTTCTCTAAAACTTCTACCATAAATTGGTTTAGCTCTAAAAGAAGTTTTTTTACTTTAGATACCTTCATCACTTCTTGATCTATTAAATGGGTAATAATATAAGATATTGCTTCTTTGTATGCGTACAAATTTTCCACATTTACTTCGTAATTAAAAACCCTTTTTAGATCTTCAATACTTTGAACATGATTTGAGGGAAGCTTCTCTTTTATGTTATTTTTGTTTTTGTAGTTTTTAAGTAGATCCAGTAGTTCTTTTTCACTCATTATTTCCCTTTTAATTGCATTCCTATGGTAGTATTCTATCTTAAATTAACAAAAGGTTTTAAAAAATTATGTCTATATTTGCTTTGCAATCTCCTGCAGGTGGCTTCTTAGATGAAGACTTACAGCATTTTAATAAAAAGTTTGATGATTGGTGCATACACTTTGACAACTTAGATGATGCAACCCTTATAGCATCTACATTAGAAAAAAGGAAAAGCGTAGATATTGTTGAAATAACACCATTAAGTTACCCACAGTACTATTTTCCTACACTTCAAGGTGATATTCATGCTACAAGAGAAATTGCTAATAAAATTCTTTGTATTATAGAACCTTATATGGGTTCAAGTTTTAGGTTAGCGGTGTGTGATCTAAGTACAAAAAAAGTTCGTATTACACCAACAAAGTATAAAAATGTATTAAGTGTTGAGGGTGCCTTTGCAAACTATACGGAATAATACCTACTAAGTAAGAAATTAATAAAATTATTGAACCTAAAAAAGAGTAATTTAAAAACGAGATATAACCTTAATTTCTTATTAACCCTACACGAGATATAATACAAAAAATAATTTTATAGATGTAGGAATATTAGTGATAACTCTAAAAGAAGCCCTAAAATTAAACAAAGAAGAATTAGCAAAATTTAAAGAAGATTTAAAAGCAAAAATCGAAGCAAATCCAGACTTAAATGCTTATGTTGGACTTGAGAATGTTGGTGAGGGTGTACCCATAGCTATTAAAGACAATATTCAAGTTAAAGATTGGTCAGTTACATCTGGTTCAAACATACTTCAAGGTTATATTGCACCCTACAATGCAACCGTTATCCAAAAAATGGAACATGCAGGTCTTAGTCCGTTTGGACGTACCAATATGGATGAGTTTGCTATGGGTTCGACTACTGAATCAAGCTTTTATGGTAAAACACAAAATCCACATAATGCGGAGTATGTACCGGGTGGAAGTTCTGGTGGATCTGCGGCTGCTGTTGGAGCTGGACTTGCGATTGCAGCATTGGGATCCGATACAGGTGGATCTATACGTCAACCCGCTTCTTTTTGTGGAATAGTTGGGATGAAACCAACTTATGGTCGTGTAAGTCGTTACGGGCTTGGAGCATACGCATCAAGTCTAGATCAGATTGGTCCAATGACACAAAACGTAGAAGATGCAGCAATTCTTTATGACATTATTTCAGGTCATGATGAAAAAGACTCCACTTCAGCACCTAAAAATGACAAAGTGTGTGAGAAGCTAGATCCAAGTAGAAAACTTCGTATTGCCGTTTTACCAAAACATGTTGAAAATGCCAGTGTCGATGTAAGAAATGCTTATGAAAAAGCAATTAGCGCGCTTGAAAATGCAGGTCATGAAGTTCTTAACTATGAGCTTATGGATGCAAAATTTGATATTTCTGCTTACTACATCACAGCAACAGCTGAAGCTGCTACCAACTTAGCGCGTTATGATGGTGTTCGTTATGGTAACCGTGTAGAAGGTAAAAACCTTGAAGATACTTTTGTTCAAACCCGTTCAAAGGGTTTTGGCGATGAAGTAAAGCGTCGTATTATGCTTGGAAACTTCGTACTTAGTAGTGGATATTATGAAGCGTACTATGTTAAAGCTCAAAAAACAAGACACATGATAAAAGATCAGTATGAAAAGATATTTGAAGATGTGGATCTAATACTTTCTCCTATTGCTCCAGGTATTGCTCCAAAGGTAGGTGAACTTGAAAATCCTATGGATATGTATTTAAGTGATCTATATTCTATTAGTGTGAACCTTGCTGGTCTTCCTGCTATCTCTTTACCAATAAGTAAAAGTGACAATGGTATGCCTGTTGGTCTTCAACTAATAGCAAATTCATACGAAGAACAAACTCTTTTTGATGGAGCACTCTCACTCGAAAAAGAAGTCAACTACTCTAAAAAAGTTTAAAGGGTTTTATTAACCCTTTAAACTTTTTCTTTTACTTCTTTTAGCCATACCTAAAAACACAATTCCAAAAGATACAATACCCGCTGTTACATACAAAGAAGCATTGTAATTACCATATTTTTCAAACAATGCCACGCTGTATAATGGAGCACCAACTTGTCCTACCCCATAAGCAGCTGTCATAGATCCCATTAATATAACAGGATTTTTCCCCGCCAACTTTCCACCATAGTGCATAAAAAGTGCTACATGAGCGATAAATGTACTTCCATACAAAGCACCACTTAGAAGGTTCATGTATATGTTGTTTGTAAACGTAGGTATTAAAATACCAATAATCTGTAAAAAAAACGTCACAATAATCACATCAACACTGCCAAATCTATGTGCTAAACGCATCCAAACAACAGCGGATGGAATCCCTGAAATACCTACAATAAGCCAACCTAAACTTCCATAACCTGCAAGACCATCAAGTGAGTTAATAATATCTGGAAAAAAAGTAGCTTGTACGACAAAACCTACCCCTGCTGTAAAATAAGCCAGTATTAAAAAAATAACGTAAGGGGTGAACATGGACTTAGAAACCTTATGTTTTTGCGCTTCTTTTTTTAATGCTTTATCAAAAGAAAGTATATAGATCACATAAAAAGAAACCACAAAAGCAACAACGCTTAAAGCCATCCATGCCTCACTCCAAGAGCCATTTTGTAAAACATACTGACTAATCAGTTCAGTACTCGTAATTGCCACCCCAATACCTGAGAAGTGTATGCCCATTGCCTTTGTTTTATCTTCATAATTGATCTTTAACATAACAATTGCTCCACCCACAATAAGCACCATAGCAGAACCAAAACCAGCTATTATTCGGGAAATAAACCAAAATGTTGTATCGGTTGTTGTTGCAAGAACCAAGGTGCTTAAGACACTTAAGATCATACCTATTGCAAAGAAACGAACTTTTGTATTTATGTCTTTCATAAAGATACTAAAAATTGCTCCGCTTAAGTAACCTGCGTAATTTATTGATGCAAAAAGTCCAGCATTGCTCACACTTAAAAAATCTTCGAGCATGGGTGGGAGTAAAGTGGTAAAAGCAAATCTTGCTACCCCTACCCCAACAACAATACTTAAAATACCTGCAAGTAGGATGTTAAAATTTTTATTTTTATCTAATATATTTATATTCATTTTCTTTTCTGTGTAAAGTCATTCGATCTTTATTATTAACTAAAGAGATTATTCTCAAGTATCAAAAGCTTTTTCTTAAGTGCTAATCCACCGGCATATCCTGTTAACTTTCCATCACTTCCTATAATTCTATGACAAGGAACAATAATGGCAATTGAATTGGCTCCATTGGCATTTGCTACGGCACGCACCGCTTTTTCATCACCCACAATACCCGCTTGTTCTTTATAGCTTCTGGTTTGACCATAAGGGATACTCAACAAAGCATTCCAAACACTTTTTTGAAATTCACTACCCACTAAATGCAAAGGTATGTCAAATGTTTTTCTTTGCATACTAAAGTACTCATTGAGTTGTTCTCTTGTACGTTTTAAAATCTCATTGTCTTTGTCAATAAACTCCGCTTTTAGACCTTTTTTTAGTCTTTCATCGACTCTGCTTCTTTGTTTTCTATAAGTATAATCTAAAAGACACAATTTACCCTCAAACGAACCCATAATCATATCAACACCATTGTGTTTGTAATATTGTATATCTATCTGCTTCATAACAATCTCCTTGCAATACTTTAGTGAATATTTTATTTTTTCAATAAAAATATTTCAAATTGTCATATAATCACTACAATTCACTCGTTTGAAGCGTGTAATCTTTTTCAACATGCGCTATTCTAATTCTATAATCTTCAAATAATGATTTTTTACCTTTTCTTTGTGCCTGTAAATGGTCTAAATTAGATTTCCAATTTTCTATAGATTTTTTGCTTTGCCAAAAAGAAAGGGACAATAACTTACCCTCTTCTACCAAAGAAGTAAAACGCTCGATAGATATAAATCCGTCCACTTTTACTAATTGTTTTTTTAATTCAGAAGCGATTGACAAATACTCATCTTTAGCACCTTTATTTAATTTTACTTCAAATATAACTGCATACATTTTCTTTCCTTAATCTTTATTATGAGATTGTATTATAACCGATAATAAGCATCTCCTTAAAAAAGATACGCTTGTCATTTAATTTTAGCACTCTTTAACCACAAAATAGATATAATTGCAAAATTATAACATCAGCTCAAAAGGATTCCCATGAACATACGTAAAAAAGCATTAACATTCGAAGATGTACTTTTAATCCCTAAGTATTCAGAAGTATTACCAAAAGAGGTAAACTTAGAAACAAAACTGACAAAAAATATTTCACTAAAAATTCCAATGGTATCAGCAGCGATGGATACGGTTACAGAACACCGTGCAGCAATCGCAATGGCTAGACTTGGTGGTATTGGAATCATTCATAAAAATATGGATATTGAATCTCAGTGTAAACAAGTTAAAAAAGTTAAAAAATCTGAAAGTGGGATTATTATTGATCCAATCTTTGTTAATCCAGATGCAACGCTAGCTGATGCCGATGCACTTATGGCTGAATATAAAATCTCGGGAGTACCTGTTGTAGATGGTCATAACAAACTACTTGGAATCCTAACAAACCGTGATATGAGATTTGAAAAAGACATGCGTAAGGTTGTTTCACAAGTGATGACACAAATGCCACTTGTAACAGCTGATTCAGGTATTAGTCTTGATGATGCAGCAGATGTTATGCACCAACACAAAATAGAAAAACTTCCTATTATTGACGAAAGCGGATTTTTAAAAGGTCTTATTACAATTAAAGATATTAAAAAACGTATCGCTTATCCAAACTCAAACAAAGATGCTTTTGGTCGCTTAGTGGTTGGTGCGGCTATTGGTGTTGGACAAATGGACAGAGCAAAATCCCTTGTAGATGCGGGTGTTGATGTTTTAGTTTTAGATTCTGCTCATGGACATTCTAAAGGTATTATTGATACTGTTAAACAGATCAAAGCTGAACTTGCGGTAGATATTATTGCTGGAAATGTTGCAACTGGTGAAGCGGTTGAGACTTTAGCTCAAGCAGGAGCTGACGCTGTAAAAGTTGGAATTGGACCTGGTTCTATCTGTACTACACGTATCGTTGCAGGTGTAGGTGTTCCACAAATTTCTGCTATTGATGAGTGTGCAGCAGTTGGTCGTAAATTAGGCGTGCCTATTATTGCTGATGGTGGGTTAAAATACTCAGGAGATCTATCTAAGGCACTTGCTGTTGGTGCATCATGTGTTATGGCAGGTTCACTGCTTGCTGGTACAGAAGAATCTCCAGGTGACACTGTAATGTATCAAGGTCGTCAATATAAATCATACCGTGGTATGGGTTCAATTGGAGCTATGCAAAAAGGTTCAAACGATCGTTATTTCCAAGAGGGAACAGCTGCGGATAAGCTTGTACCTGAGGGAATTGAAGGTCGTGTACCATTTCGTGGATCTATTGCAGGGATTGTGCATCAAATGATGGGTGGTCTTCGTGCATCTATGGGTTATTGTGGAAGTAAAGATATTCCTATATTCTGGGAAAAAGCTGAGTTTGTTGAGATCACAAGTGCAGGACTTAAAGAATCTCACGTTCATGACGTTCAAATCACGGCTGAAGCACCAAATTACCACGTATAATATGTCAGAAGTAAAGTATGCTGGATTTTGGATTCGATTTTTAGCATCTTTTCTTGACACCCTCTTTTTAGCCCTTCCCGTCGCTGTTGTTATCTATTTTTTAAGCGGTGGCGAATGGTTTGACTTTACCCAATACCAACAAAACATTAAAGCTGCCATGGCAGGAAATGCTCAACAAGCTCTTACAAATTCACCTCAAATGTCTATGAAGTGGGAACTACTTTTTGAAATAGTTGTTTTGGCAGTGACGGTTATATTTTGGAGGCGATGGCGTGGAGCTACTCCTGGTAAAAAGTATTGTAATATTAAAATTGTTGATGCCCTAACCTACAAAGAGATAGACAACAAACAAGCCATTACCCGTTCACTCGGCTACATTGTATCTACTTTGATTTTTTTAATAGGTTTTATTATGGTTGGCTTTCGTCAAGACAAAAGAGGATTACATGATCTACTTGCAAGAACCGTAGTAATCCACGATGAAACTATTTAAAAGCCTGATCCGTAATATCTTCTAAACTATCATCCAATTTATGATGATCACAAAAGTACTTTATTTTTATATCGTGCTTTAGTATGTGATCTATAAAAAAGTTTCGAGCCACTTCTTTCATTTTTGCTTTCATAGTGGGGATACTTCCTGATTCTTTTAAAACAGTGGTAATTCTTAGAATAATGTTCTTATGAAGAATTTTATGTGCTTCAAGTTCAGGATACCCAATCTCTTGCATATGTTCTTCTTCATCTTTAAAATGAACTGCCATGTATTTGTTAAACTCATAGATCAGCTTTTTAAATTCCTCTTTTGAGTCATCTTCATTTAAAGCAAAGAACTTATTTGACAACTCAAAAAGCTCTTGGTGCTGTTCATCTATACTAACGATACCTATATTATATTTTGATAACCAACTTACATTTTCATACACAGATAAACACCTTTTTTAATTTAAATGACATTGTACAGATTCTGACTTATTAAACTATTAAGTTCTCTCATTAAAATTTAATAATTTTTGGATAATATATTATTAAAAAAAATTATCATAACTAAGGGATTATAAATGCAACTACAAACAGATGCCCTACATGCAGGCTACGAAAAAGACTCTCAAGGGACAATGGCGGTACCTATTTACCAAACAACTGCTTATGAATTTCGTGATGTTGAACACGCAGCCAATCTCTTTGCCCTAAAAGAATTAGGAAATATTTACACACGTTTAAACAATCCAACCACTGATGTTTTTGAAAAGCGTTTTGCTCAGCTTGAAAAAGGGGCGGCAGCCATTGCAACATCAAGTGGTATGAGTGCTATTTTCTTTGCTATTGCCAATGCAGCCCAAGCGGGCGATAATATTATATGTGCGAAACAACTTTATGGTGGAAGTCTAACACAAACAGCTCATACACTCAAACGCTTTGGTATTGAAGCTAGATTTTTCGATGTTCATCAACCCTCACAAATTGAAGACTTAGTGGATGATAAAACAAAAGTAATCTTTTTTGAATCATTAACAAATCCAAGTATTGATGTTGCGGACATTGATGCAATAGCGAGTATTGCAAATAAGCATAATATATTAAGCGTGGTTGATAATACCGTGGCTACACCTGTTTTATGTCGTCCACTTGAACATGGAATAGATATTACTGTACACAGTGCTTCTAAATACACTACGGGTCAAGGACTTGCTATTGGTGGGATTATGGTTGAAAGAAAAGAGTTAGTTCTAAAACTAAAAGGCAATGCTCGTTATGATCACTTTAATGAACCAGATCCATCTTACCATGGTCTTGTTTATACAGACATCCCTCTTCCACCTTTTTCACTTCGTGCACGTTTAAGTTTACTTAGAGATCTAGGAGCTGTAAGCTCACCATTTAACTCTTGGTTATTTATTCAAGGGATGGAACACCTTTCTTTACGTATGCGTGAACATTCTAAAAATGCTCTTGCTTTAGCTGAGTTTTTAGAATCACATCCAAAAGTTAAAAAAGTAAATTATCCTGGTTTAAAAAGTAATGCCAACTATGAGATGGCTCAAAAATATTTTGAAGAAGGTCAATGTTCTGGTTTGCTTAGTTTTGAGGTTGAAGACATGGCAACTGCTGAAAAAATAGTAAATGCCACTGAACTTTACTCGCTTGTTGTAAATATTGGTGATTCAAAGTCAATCATCACTCACCCAGCTTCCACAACACACCAACAACTCTCAACTGAAGAGTTGAATGCTTGTGGTGTTCCTGCTGGACTTATTCGCATCTCTTGTGGACTTGAAGCATCACAGGATCTTATAGCAGATATGAAACAAGCCTTAGAGGCTTAAAAACTAAAGACGTTTTTTAGTACATTAGTAAGTTTGTCTTTATCCAATGGTTTGGTCATATACTCATCCATTCCAGCGTCTAAGAAACGTTCTCTATCCCCTTTAAGTGCATTGGCTGTTAGTGCAATGATTGGGGTATGATTGAGATAGTTTTCAGTTTCATAGATTAAAATCTTTTTGGTTGCTTCTATACCACTCATGTTTGGCATATTTTCATCCATTAAGATGGCATCAAACTTTTCTAACTTAAATTTTTCTACCGCTTCTAATCCATCATTTGCAATTTCATAGGTAATATTCATCTCATCCAATAGTATTTTCATAAACAATTGATTTGCTTTATTATCTTCTACGAGTAAAACTTTTTTGTAATTAAAATCTATATCTAAAATTTGATTTATTTCATCACTTAAACTATTACCAATAATCACAGGAATAATAAAACTAAATTCACTGCCTTTATTTACCTCACTTTTAACTTCAAGTGTTCCTCCTAAAAGACGAACCAATTCACGACTTATACTTAAACCAAGTCCTGTTCCACCATAACTTCTAGTGGTTGAAGCATCTTCTTGATTAAAGGCTTCAAAAATGTGTTCTAATTTCTCTTTTTGTATTCCAATACCTTGATCTAATACACTAATATGCAAAAGAGTATCTTCGTAATGTATGTTAATCTCAACACGTTTTCCCTCACCCGTAAATTTGATCGCATTACTTAAAAGATTTGAAATAATTTGTTTTATTCTAAAAGGATCTGTGTTAATGATCTCAGGTAAATTTTTATCCATATTTAATGACAATGAGATATTTTTTTCCAAACATTTTGCATCAAAAAGGTGGGTAATCACTTCAAACTCTGCTCTTGTGTTAAAATCAACTTTATCTATTTCAAGTTTACCGCTTTCTATTTTAGAAAAATCCAATATATCTTCAATTATATTTAAAAGTGTTTTACTTGAGTTATCAATTATATCTACATATTTTTCTGATTTTTTGCCTTTGGTATCCTCTTTTAAAAATCCTACAAAACCTAATATGGCATTTAAAGGGGTACGGATCTCATGTGACATATTTGCTAAAAATTCCGACTTAGCTTTTAAAGCAACATTTGCTTTTTTATTAGCTTCTAAGAGTTCTTTTGTTCTTAGATCTACATGTTCTTCTAGTTTTTTATTAAAGTTTTTTAACTTCTTATTTGAGTCTTTTAACTCTTGTGTTTGCTCTAATATCCGCTTATCCAAAATATATTTTTGCTTCAATACTCGGTAGATAAAATAGCTTAATAATAAGGAACTCAAAAATATAATAAAGCTCATAATTAATCGAGCTTTGAGAGTGGTTGCAATAAAGGGACTTTTACGGTAACTAATAAACCATGCCGATGTTTTTTGATTAATAATATTTTTTATAGGAAAAAATGTAATCACATTGACATTGTCAAGGTCTTCTACCGAATAGATAGCGAACTTCTCCCCTATGTCCATTTTTAACCTTACTTCATCTTTAATATTCTCAAGAATATTATTTTTAGCCCCAATAATACATTTTTCTTCAGAATGATGAGCATTTAAAGTGAGCATAAAGTCTTTATGCTCGGCACTTTGCATATAATTTACTTTAAATATATTTTTTTCCCATACCTTAGGAGTAAAAATATTTTTATGCACTAAAAAATGACTATGTACACCACTTAATGAACTAATGTCATCTTCAATCAAAGCACTGTCAAATCCTATATCTATTACCCCAATATATTTCCCCGCTTTAGTAATAATAGGGTATAAGTTTCTCATTGCATGGGAAACTTTTCCTTGCTCAAACCCTCGTATAATTTTACGTTGTTTATTAACTCTTGTGATTGAGTGTCTTACAGAAGATAGGTCATCACCAAACTTTGTTGGCTTGTGTAGTCGTAAAAAAGCTTGGTTATTAGGCAAGGCTATTAAAAAAATAGACACACCTTTTTTTTTCATTGTTTCAAAGCTCGGTTGAAGTCTTGTATTAAGTTCTTCTCTTAAGTTGTTTAAATGACTCTCAGAAATATTTTCTTGTGACTCTTCTATGATCTCCAAGACTCTTGGATCTAAGATACTCGATTCATAAATAGCGTCTGATATTCGATTTTGGTAATGGAGTAAAATTTTGTAATGATCCTCAAGATCTTTTACATGAGAGTTTAACTCCACTTCAACTCTTTGGTCCTTATTCACCGTGGTGATGTAATACACTGCGGTATTAATTAAAACAAAAAATAAACTTATCCAAAATATGATTCTTATGCGTTTGATATCCATGCGGGCATTGTAATACTATTGCACTTATAGTGAAATAAAGTGTTATAAAATATCCTTATAAAATAAACAATTGTTACAGATGAATAAATATTAAGAGATTTTTGCTAAAATTACAAAATATTTTTAATATGACAAAATTAATAAACAAAAGAGCATACCATTTTGAGTTTAAATCTGCAAACCCATACTGAACATTTTACCAACCCTCTTTATTTAGAAAGTGGACGTATTTTAGAACCTTATGATATTACCTATGAAACATACGGTGTATTAAATGAGGATAAAAGTAATGTTATAGTGGTTTGTCATGCACTCACAGGAAGTCATCACGCAGCAGGAACCTATGAAGGTGAAAGAAAAGCAGGTTGGTGGGATGGACTTATTGGAAGTGCTAAAGTTATAGATACCGATAAATATTTTGTTATTTGTACCAATGTTATCGGTTCTTGTTTTGGATCCACTGGTCCAATGAGTCCAAAGCATCCCCATCATGAACCTTATCGTTATAAATTTCCAGTTGTGACTATCAAAGATATGGTTAAAGCCCAACGTATTTTATTTGATCGCTTAGACATTCACCGTGTAGAAGCTATTATTGGTGGGAGCATGGGCGGTATGCAAGCCTTACAATTTGCCATTCACTATCCAAATTTTGCCAACAAAATCATTGCCCTAGCTACAACCTATGCAACACAACCATGGGCAATAGCTTTTAACAAAGTTGCTTCTGAATCAATTTTAAAAGACCCCGACTTTAAACAAGGCTATTATGATCCAGAACTTATAAAAGAAAATGGTCTTAGTGGTATGGCGGTTGGACGTATGGCAGGACATATTAGCTTTTTATCTCATGAGTCTATGGGTGAGAAGTTTGGACGCCAATACAAAAGAACAGATGGTTTGTATGAACTTTTTGGAAAATTTCAAGTTGAATCCTACTTAGAATACAACGGTTATAATTTTACAAAGTGGTTTGATCCACTCTCGTATCTCTACATCACAAAAGCCTTAAATATATACGATCTATCCCGTGGATTTGATTCACTTGCAGATGCGCTTAAAAAGATAACAGCCAACTTACATCTGATAAGCTTTAGTAACGATATGTTGTTTAAAAGCCAAGAGATGCAACATCTTGATCAACTACTGAGTGAGATACAAGACTCAAAACATACCTATATTGAGATTCCAAGTGACTACGGACACGATGCCTTTTTGGTGGAGTTGGAAAAATTTAAACATTATATTAAGGATGCCCTAGATGGAGAATAAAACAATCAATTTTGAAGACAAATTAGACAATGCTAAAAAAACGCTTGAAACGTTAATGAACCCAGAGATCACTTTACAAGAGAGTGTTAAAGCATATGAAAAAGGGATCAAAGAACTTCAAGAAGCTCAAAAAATCTTAGAAGAAGCGCAAATAAAAATCACCCAAATAAAGAACGTATAGTGAAAGCAGCTGTACTGCAACTAAGTTCTCAAGGGATGAGTAGTACAAAACTTTATAACTACATTCGAATAGCGAACAAAAAAGGTATTAAACTTTTACTCTTAGGTGAGTACATACTCAACCCTTTTTTTAAAGAACTCCAATCAATGAGTATCAGCATGATCAAAGAACAAGTTGATTTTCAAGTAAAAATGTTAAAAGAACTTTCTTCTACTTATTTTATTACTATTATTGCACCCATGCTTATAGTTAAAAAAAACAATCTTTACAAATGCGTAGTAAAATTCGCACCAAATTCTACTTCATATTATCAACAACAATTGTTAATAAATTACCCACATTGGAATGAAAAAAAATATTTTTCAAATCTACAAGAAAGCTTAAAAACACCCCTTATTTTTAAAATAGATGGGTTTAAATTTGCAATTATGAATGGTTTTGAGATCCACTTTGATGAGATGTTTGAAAAATTAAAAGATAAAAACATTGACTGTTTATTGCTTCCTAGCGTATCAACTTTTGACTCCTACGAACGATGGAAATCACTTATTCTCTCCCGTGCATTTACACACAATCTCTATATTTTACGGGCTAATAGAATTGGTGAATATGAAGAAGAAAACTATACATGGCACTTTTATGGAGATTCTTTACTTGCTTCTCCACATGGAGAACTTCTTGAGCACCTTGGAAATAAAGAGGAACTGATGATTGTTGATATGAGTCACAGTGAAGTTGTTCAAGCTAGGAAACTGTGGGGCTTTAGAGAAAATGTACCTAAAAAGCCATAACTTCTCATATATCTTAAACATTTATGATATAATCATTTTTTATCACAAAACTGCTATAAAAAGGGTTTAATATGATGCAATATTTTCATCGCCAAGTACAACTTTGGGGAGAGGATACACAATTAAAACTTCAAAATAAAAAAATTGCTATTGTTGGTTCTGGCGGACTGGGTAGTTCCTTAGCTTTTGCCTTAGGTGCCAGTGGTATTGGTGAGATCCATATGATAGATTTTGATGAAGTAAGTCGTCACAATGTTCATAGACAAATCGCTTTTAAAATTGGTGATGAGGGTAAAAATAAAGCAATTATTAATGCTGAAATTATTGAACAAAGATGTCCCTATGTAAAAGCAATAGCTCATCAATGTGACTTTAATACTTGGGCTAAAAAAGAGATAGATGTTGATCTTATTATTGATGCAACAGACAACCTTCCATCTCGTGGTGACATAAATACTTATGCAAAAGAAAAAAACCTTCCTTGGGTATATGGAAGTGTTGAAGCTTTTCATGGTCAAGTTTGCTTTATTAACGAATCGTCTTTCAATGATGCTTTTAAAATCATACAAAAAACTCCTGCTGGAATTGCAGCCCCAATAGTAATGCACATAGCATCTCTTCAAGCCAATCTAGCACTTAGATACTTAGCAGGTCTAAGTGTAAAAAAAGACATGCTCTATTATCTGTTTATAAATGAAGAAGGTGAATTAATTACTCAAAAGTTTGGACTTCCTAAAGAAAATTAGAAAATCTAAAGCTTAGAGATATACTCACTTACAATATGTATATCGATTGCATTTAATTCTTTTACTTGAGCTTGCATAAGGTTTTTAGTATTACCACCATAGGTACCATTTTTATAACCCTCTAAGGCACTAACAATTTGTACACTGCTCCAACCTTTTATAATCTTACTTTTTCCTAAGGCTGATTTTGAAGCATCGCTTCCATGACAACCTGCACATTTGAGGTATAAACTTTTTCCAGTAATTTTACGTACTGGGGCTACCGTGTGTTTTATCCCTGTAGGTTTGGTCTGTTTAGGAGTAGTTGCTGTGTTACTTGTGGTTTGCTTCGGCGTATCACCACCACATCCTAGTAATGCAAACACCGCAACTGCTGAGATAATAATTTTCATGTTAATCCTTTTTTATTGAGTAATATCAAAATTTTCTTTTCGTCAAATTTTAGATTAAAAATCCACCGAATTAAGCTTAGTAAAAACCATAAAAAAACAAGTGGAAAAAGCACCGTACTTACGACGAACATCGTAATAAGTTTTACAACTTTTTTAGAAAAAACTTCCATATTTTCTTCAAACTTTTCCCAATATGTATCTAACTTTTTATGCTCTTTTTGAATCTCTTCTAGGTCATTCTTGTATCCACTTATATAATTAGTGGAATTTTGATAATTTTGCTCATAAATATTGTGGTATAAGCTATCGTTTGCATAGATGAAAAGCACCGCTCCAAAACGTAAAATCAAAAGTAAAAAAACAATTTTGACAAAAATTAAAAATGCCCTTACATTGTGTAATTTTTTTATCCACATTATTAAAAGCGTAAACACAACTCCAAAGCCAACACTGAATTTTACAAACAAACTTTTTCCAAGAACCAAAAGTAAATGTTGTATTCCTATTGATACCGAAGAAGCAAGCATCACCCAAGAAAATCGTTCAATAAGATCATTTAATGGATCGAGTATTTGTCCCAGTCCTATGGTTGTTCCTACAAAAAAGCTTACGTTAATCTCAGAACTTTGTATAACTGAAATAATGGCATTTAAACCTTTTGCCAAAGCAAAAGAATAAACCGCCCTGTCAAAATTTTGATAATAAAGTTCAAGGGCAATTTTATCCACCTCAAAAAATAAGGAAAAAACAGCGGTCATAATAAGTACGATACTTAGTAAAATTTTCATTAACCTCTCCCTTAGTAATTTTAGATATAATTGCATTAATTTAAACAAAAGTAAAAAGATGAACTTTGAACCCTATCCATTTGAAAAACTAAATAATTTACTTCAACACATTATACCAAATAAAAACTATGAACCCAGTGTTCTTACCATTGGTGAGCCTCAATTTGAAACGCCTAGCTTTATTCAAGACGCACTCAGCAATGCTTCAGCGATGTTAAAAAAATATCCAAAAACAAGTGGAGAGATCTACTTAAGAGAAGCGCAAATTAAATTTTTTCATCAAAGGTTTAATGTTTTACTTGAAGATTCTCAAATAATTCCCACTTTTGGGACAAGAGAAGTACTGTTTAATTTTCCTCAATTTTTGCTTTTTGATAAAAAAGATCCAACCATGGCTTTTACCAATCCTTTTTATCAGATCTATGAAGGTGCTGCTATTGCATCACGTGCAAAAATCATTCATATTAATCTTAATGAAGAAAACAATTTTAAAGCCCAGATCAATGAAGAACAACTCTCAAAATGTGACTTGGTAATTCTTAACTTTCCTAACAATCCCACCAGTTCTACTCTAAGTATAGATGAACTTGGAGAATGGATAAAAATGGCATTAAAACATGATTTTGTCCTTTTAAATGACGAATGTTATAGTGAGATCTTTACTGATAAAAAAACACCTTCCCTTTTAGAAGCTTCTATTCATGTAGGTAATAGCGAATTTAAAAACACCTTAGTAATTAACTCAATTTCTAAGCGTTCATCTGCACCTGGACTTAGAAATGGTTTTATTGCAGGGGATAAAGATATTTTAAAACAATACATGAAGTACCGTACTTATGTTGGTTGTGCTTCACCTCTTCCTTTACAACAAGCTGCAGCGGATGCTTGGATGGATGAAGAACATGTTGCACGTTCTCGAGAAATATACAAAAAGAATTTTATCCTAGCTAAAGAGATCTTAAATATTGAGATTCCAGAAGCAACATTTTACATTTGGTTAAAAGTAGATAATGCCATTGAGTTTACAAAAAAACTTTATGAAAAGTACAATGTAAAAGTATTGCCAGGAGAATATCTAGCCCGAGAAGATGCTAAAGGTGAAAACCCTGGTATAGGTTATGTTCGTATTGCTTTAGTAGAAAATGAACTAAAAACAAAAGAAGCACTTAAGAGAATAAAGGAATGTATAAATGACTAATGAAGTAACAAAACTAAAAGACAAAATATTCGATGCACAAAATGAAGGTGACATAGCAGCTCTATACATTTTAGAACGAGATGCCAATGAATATTTTGATGAAACAACGCTTCATGCTTATTACCAAAACATACTTGACTTAGCCCTAGAAAGACTAACCACTACCCTTGAAGAACATCGCCGAATGCAAATGCAAGAGATCCAAGACTTTGCAACTGTTCGTGCCTTATACGAATACGCTATAGAAAACTACAGTGCTGGTTCGTCTATTGATGCCGCAGCACTTTTTGAAGTTTTAGCAGGATTAACGGATGATTTAAAATTTTCAAATGCTTTAACACTGCATTGGTATGCGGCACAAGAAAACATCTCTTTAGATGATTTTATGAACAATATAGCCGATGTAAATGCTACACAACAAGCAGAAACATTCTATATCAGTGCTTTTACAAAAGAGGCACAACAATTGCTAGATAAGGTAAAAAAAACAGAGGATAACGAATGAAAATACATTTTATTGGTATAGGTGGTATTGGAATTTCTGGTCTAGCTCAATATATGCGCTTTTTAGGTCATGAGGTAAGTGGCTCTGATATAAGTGATACAAAAATAACTAAAAAACTTCGTTCTCTTGGTATTGACATTACTATTTCTCATTCTCAAGATGCTATCACAGATCAAGATCTAGTGATACACTCTGCAATTATTCGTCCAGACAATCCAGAAGTTTTAGCCGCTAAAGCAAAAAACATAGAGGTCTTAGCTCGAAGAGAAGCATTAAAACAAATTTTATCTGATAGAAAAGTTTATTCTGTTGCAGGTGCACATGGAAAAAGTACTACCACAGCTATTTTAGCCTCTATTATGTGTGGTTCAGCTATTATTGGGGCTGAAGCAAAATCATTTGGTTCAAACGTACGTTATAATGAAAATAACAATATTATGCTTTTTGAAGCAGATGAAAGTGATGGAAGTTTTATTAACTCAAATCCACACTGCGCTATTGTTATTAATGCTGAACCTGAGCATATGGAATACTACGATTATAATTATGATAGATTTTATGACTCTTACAAAACTTTTATAAAATCTGCACCTTGTCGTGTCTTAAATGCTGAAGATCCTTTTTTAGCTACACTACAACACGAAATAGAAGCATCATGGCTTTATCCGAGTAAAGATATTAGCAATATAGAATACGTCCTTAAAGACGATGAGCCTCATACACGCTTTAGCTTAAAAAGCCTAGGCACCTTTGAAGTGTGGGGATTTGGAAAACATATAGCTTTGGATGCTTCTTTAGCAATTTTAGCTGCCCATGAAGCAATGGACATAGAAGATATTAGAAAAAACCTTTTAGACTTTAAAGGGATTAAAAAACGTTTTGATATAGTAGGGAGTGAACTTAACAGTGTGATTATCGATGACTATGGTCACCACCCTACTGAAATAAAAGCGACCTTTACTTCGGTAAAAGAATACGCTGAACTTAAAGGGTTTGACAAAATTACCGCAATTTGGCAACCCCATAAATACTCTCGTACTATTGATAATTTAGAAGAGTTTACAAAGTGTTTTGAAGGTGCGGATGAGCTTATTATTCTTCCTGTATGGTCAGCGGGAGAAGCTAGTCGTGATATAGATTTTATTAAAGAATTTTCAAAATACAACCTTACAATGGCAGACAATATTCAACGTGCCAATAACAATATAACCATTATGAAAGATCACCAAAGTCTAAAAACACTTGATAATGGTTTAATAATTGGATTTGGTGCTGGTGACATCACTTATCAAATCCGAGGTGCAGGATAATTTTTTAAAATATTAGGCTTTTTTTTAGTATAATATTTTTATGAAAACTTACAACTTTAACTTTAGTACCCATCATGATTTAAAAGAGTTTATTTTAAAAAATGACATGATTACCAATAAGAATATTTTAATCCAAATATTCTCAGGTATCATAGATAAAACAACCCTTTTAGATCTATCAACATATATTAAACAATTATTACCACAAGCTCAAATTATTGGTACCACAACCACAGGTGAAATTTCACAAGGTAAGATCTATGAAGAAGAAATAGTTATCTCTTTTTCGACCTTTGATACAACCACACTAAAATCACAGTTAATTGCGTCTAAAAACAACTGCCTAGATCTAAATGAACCCTTAAAAAATTTAATAGATGAAGATACAAAAGCACTTATTATTTTTAGTGACGGTCTTCATACAAATGTAGAAAAATCACTGGATCAGATCTCTAAGACCTACCCTCATATTGTTATTGCAGGTGGTCGTGCAGGAGATAATGATCAATTTACTCAAACCTTTGTTTTTAACGAAAGTGGGGTTATAGAATCTGGCTGTGTTATTGCAAGTTTAAGTTCTAAAAAATTAATCGCAAATACTCACTATATATTAAACTGGCACGGTATTGGTCAAGATATGACCATTACAAAATCTCATGACAATGTCGTTGAAGAGATAAATCATGTTAAAACAATCGATATATATGAAAAATACTTAGGTAAAGCCATTGTAAGCGGTCTGCCTAACTCAGGTATAGAGTTTCCTTTAGTATTTGAAAAAGAGGGGATTAACATAGCGCGTGTACCAATAGCAAAACAAGAAGACGGTTCTTTAATTTTTGCAGGTAATTTAAAAATTGGAACAAAGGTAAAATTTGGGTTTTCAAACAAAAACACTCTTAATTCTGGGATTAAGCAAACATACGATGTGATTAAAGAATTTCCTACACAATCAACGTTTATCTATTCATGCGGGGGTAGAAAGAAACTAATGGGTACTGAGTTGAAAAAAGAGTTTGAAGTTCTACAAAAACAAGCTCCTACAAGTGGGTTTTTTGCCTATGGAGAGTTTTTTTATAAAAATAACTTTACCTCTGTACTCAATATTACAACAACTATTTTAAGTTTAAGTGAAAATGATAGACTCACAAATTTCAGTATTTGTGATATTTCGATGATTGAAGAAGATCTAACCCTCAATGCTCTAGCGCACCTTGTAAACACCACTTCTAAAGAGTTAAGCGATACTTATGAGATTCTAAACCATACGGAAAATATTACCTCTATGGGAAGCTGGGATTGGGATATAAAAAATAATACGCTTTGGTGGAGTGATGAAGTCTACAACATGTTTAATGTACAAAGAAAAGATTTTAAAGCATCCTACGACTCTTTCTTAAGTTATGTCCATCCTGATGATCAAGAACAAGTCCATAACACAGTACTTCGTGCACTAGAAGATCCAAAATTTAATTATGATATTAAACACAGAATTGTAACAAACAATGGAAAAACAAAAATTGTTCGAGAACAAGGTGATATTATACGAGATGTTAATCAACAAGCAATAAGAATGACAGGCTCTCTTCGAGATATTACTAGAGATGAAGAGTTACAAACAAAACTCAAAGAGAGTGAATCACGATGGAAATTTGCTATTGATGGGAATGGTGATGGACTTTGGGACTGGGATCTAACAACCAATGAGGTTTATTATTCACACCGTTGGAAAGAGATGCTAGGTTATGATGATCAAGAGATTCAAGGGACACTCGCGCAATTTGAACAACTGATCCATCCTGATGATTAC
>Ga0193963_1000064_pt1 | contig 50250 bp, 39 predicted proteins | sample FB_6_MG_FD_140359 | JGI IMG/M metagenome (GOLD analysis project Ga0193963, IMG submission 140359) | Microbial mat bacterial communities from the Broadkill River, Lewes, Delaware, United States - FB_6_MG | ecosystem: Environmental > Aquatic > Freshwater > River > Microbial mats | place: USA...
CCGTATTTGAACTACAACCAAAGCAGCGACCATTATCTTCTGTGCAGGTGCCGCCGATTAGTATGCGTAGTGACTCGTTAAGTAACTAATGCCGTGTCAACTTTTCTTCTGCTAGCTTTTCTTCTTCAAGTAATGCCAGTTCTTGCTCTGCCATTGCCGGTGTCTCAAGTGATATTGCGCCCAGTTTACCGTGACGAAACTCATGAATGATAATCTCGGAGGCCTTGTGTAAATCAACTCGTTTTTTTGCGCGCATAGCACCTCTTTGCCGGCCGATCAACTCAACCAGTTCGACGGTGAGAGAGGGTAGCTCAGATAAGTTAAACCGAGCCTTTAATAGCTCAGGGTAGGCTGTTTTAAAATATTCAGCGGCATAAAAAGCAATATCTTCGTATTCAATAGCGGTATCTTTAATTGCGCCGGTAATCGCCAGCCGATAACCACTGTGTTTATTGCTGATTTTAGGCCATAAAATGCCGGGAGTATCATGTAGAATAATATTCTCGGGTAAGGTGATTTTTTGCTGGCGCTTTGTCACCGCAGGTTCATTACCCACTTTGGCAATAGTCTTGCCTGCCAGTGCATTAATAATCGTCGACTTACCCACATTTGGTATACCAAGAATCATGGCATGAATAGCCTTAAAGCTATCGACTTTATGAGGGACCAGTTTTTGGCAAAGAGCAACAACCTGCTGAATTTTTTTACCCTGATCCTTAGATACCGATAAACTTTTAATGTTATCGTGGGCATCAAGATAGGTTTGCCATTGCTGCGTCACCATTGGGTCGGCGAGGTCGGCCTTATTGAGTATGACAATAGTAGGCTTAGTTTGTCGCCAATGTGCAATAACCGGGTTTTGGCTACTAAAGGGGATTCTGCTGTCAACGATTTCAATTAAAACATCGATCGTTTTTAAAGCCTGATTAATCTCTTTCCGGGCTTTGTGCATATGCCCAGGGTACCAGTTAATGCTCATAGTGATTACGTCTAGCCTAAAAGCCGCCATGTTACCCTAAATGTATCGATCTTGATAATAAAAAGTCTATAATAGCTTCGATTAACCATAGGACAATTATGCGAATCCCCCTTTCACAGTACGGTTTAATTGCATTACTCAACTGCGGGCCACTACTTGCCACGGTACTTTTTGGCTGGAGTGCATTTGAGGTACTGCTGTTGTATTGGCTAGAAAACATCGTTATAGGGCTTGTTCAAATCCCGCGATTACTGTGCGTAGCCGATAGTTCGCTTAGCCTTCATAACCGGCTATTTAAGACGGCCTTCTTTTGTGTCCACTATGGTATCTTTTGCATAGGGCATGGGCATGTACTGCTGTCGATACTCGCCGATCACACTGATGCTGTGACATTATTAGATGCGGTCATGCTTCAGTTGGACAAGAATCTAACGCTTATTTCTATCGTCGGCTTTGGAATTGTTCATCTTTTTGGTCTGCGCTCATCGCTGTATACCAACAATGAGCTGGGCGATAATTTCAATCAGGTAATGAAGGCACCATATCAGCGTATTATCGTATTGCATATAGCGTTGATTGGTGGCGGTATTATCGCAACGAAGCTCACCGACCCTACCTATCTACTCATGTTGCTGATCGCCATTAAAATAGGGGCTGATATCTATCACAGCCAGCGGCGTGAGCGAGCATCATCACCGGCTCAGCATACAGGCAGCAATACTGATACCAATAGAGAGACAACAGATGACTGGAATGATGCTGATGGTGCCTGATAAGCGCTGTAAATCAATAAGCAACAGCCATTAAAAAAGGCAGCTAATGCTGCCTTTTTGAGAAGATACCAATGATTTTTTACTCTTCGGGTTCTTCTAGTTGTGGTTTCTGTTTACTACGTCTGGCCAGGATTTGTTTGGCGTAGTCTTTGAGCTTGCGCTCAGCAGCATTAAAGGCATCTCTAACCGCTATATGGATAGAGGGGTCATCTTGGGTAATGGTGATTGGGCTGCCTTTGATGTCAATTTCGACAGTTGCTCTAAACTGCTTACCTTTGTGCTTATGATTGTGAGGGGAATCCAGCACAACGCGACTATGCTTTATGTCGGTGGAGTATCGTTCTAGCTTTTGAAGCCTCTTATGGATAATGGAATTAAGTGCCTGTGAAGCGTCAAGATCGCGATAGGTAACATGATTAGCCATTGTCATAGATATACCTCCTGGTGGTAAATGTAGTATTGAAAACGCAGTGAATATTATTAGCGAATAAACCAATAACGTTATCAAAACGAATAACAATACAACGTTTTATAAACAGCAAACTACATGGCAATAGTCACTGCGTATCTATACTGACAGGCTAGATCTCTGCGGTTATCAATGAAACGGCAATAAAGCTATTTCCCTGATACTGCTGTTGATATTACCTGTCAGTACAAAAAATTCTATCGATGAAACAGCTTTGCTGAAACATCATTGGAGGGTACCCATGACTCTAATATGTCGTTACTGTCATAAAATTTCAAGTGTTTTTTTTGGCACGGTTTACGCATAACAACCGACTATTTTATATGACCACACTGGCACAACAAGCATCACCCGTGCTCTGAACGCCAATTAATACGGGAAGTCAACATGAAAACGTTTAAAAAATAAGCGCTATTTTTAATAAACCATAATAGCCAAAAAATACTTTTTTATTGCGTTATATTCTATATTGAGTAAGCTGATTCTAGGGCGTATCCAAAGATTGAGCAGCAATATGCCTTGTTATTCGTTACAGTTGCTTCCCATAATGTCCCTCATGCCCATTATAGTAGGGTGGGGGGGTTAACCTTACTAGCCCGCTCGTACTGTTACGGTGCGACAATGTGTGCTACAACTAAGATTACATTATGAAAACGGTTCTACTTACAGGTGCAAGCGGTTTTATTGGGCGTATGTTGTGTAATCAGTTACACAATCATAACTACACGCTTATTGGCCTTACTCGTAACCCCGAACGCCATCAGCGCCTATGGCCACACGTGCAGTGGATTGGCACATTACACAATATCCCCAAAACTACTCGAATTGATATTGTTGTTAATTTAGCCGGTGCGCCCTTGAGCGAGCACCGCTGGAGCGCAGATGTTAAGCATGAGATTTATACCAGCCGTATTAATATGACGCAGCAGCTGTATGATTTCTTTGAACAGCATCTCATAAAACCATCGATAGTAATTAGTGGTTCGGCTATAGGCTATTATGGCCCCAATCAAGATAATGAGTTAACAGAGTTATCATCACCGACCGATAGCTTTTCGCACCAGCTATGCGCACAATGGGAGTACGAAGCGGAAAAATTTCAACAATTCGGTTCTCGTGTCTGCCTGTTACGTTTAGGTATAGTGTTGGACCGCAATGGCGGTGCCCTGCAAGCAATGTTGCCCGCATTTTCATTTGGTCTGGGAGGGCCGATGGGTGACGGTAAGCAATGGATGTCATGGATTCATCGATACGATGTAATCCGCTTGATTTTATTTTGTCTTACAAACGATATTGCAGGGCCAATCAATGCAGTATCCCCAATGCCCGTAAAAAATAATATCTTTGCAGCCACCCTTGCAAAAGCCTTAGGTCGCCCCTGTTTACTACGCATGCCAGGTTGGGTGCTTAAGTTATTATTTGGTGAAATGGCCGAAGAGCTTTTGCTATCAGGTCAACGAGTAGTCCCCGACCTTGCACTCGCAAAAGGCTTTACCTTTAATTACCCAAAGCTCGACTCTGCTTTTGAGGAAATTTTTAACAAGGACGCATAACTTGTCTTGAAAACAAAAAACCAGTCCTCATATTAATTAATGTACTGGCTCAAGGAGCGGTACATTAATTAATACTGTAACGGATAACGTAACGGCATGATCTTTAGATATGCCAACTTGTTTATTCTATTGCTCATTATGAGGATTATATTATGCGTACACTCGATTTATCTCCCCTATACCGTTCAGCTATTGGCTTTGATCGCGTTGCTAATTTACTCGATAGCGTCGCACGTCAAGACAATAAACAGCCCAGTTACCCACCTTACAACATTGAGTTGACAGGTGAGGACAGCTATCGAATCAGTATGGCCGTTGCCGGTTTTTCCGATGATGATATTGATATTCAGGTAGAGCAGAATTTATTAGCGGTTTCAGGTAAAAAAACGGCTGATAACAATGAAAAACAATATTTACATCAAGGCATAGCCGAGCGTAGTTTTGAACGTCGCTTCCAACTTGCAGACCATGTGCGCGTTGAGCAAGCAAGCCTTGAAAACGGCCTTCTACATATCAACCTCGTGCGCGAAATACCAGAGGCAATGAAACCTAGAAAAATTTCGATCAACAATCATCACCTTATTAACAACCGCTCTGACGCAGCTTAAGCAATCTAGCCCCCGATGCAGGGGGCTTACCTATGGATACTCAATCGCATCACTGTCCACTATGTGAAAGCACAAACAACCGGCTTCACTTTAGTGACAAACACAGAGATTACTATCGCTGTAACCTTTGCCGGGTTATTTTTGTTCCGCCTGTATTTTGGTTGTCTGCTGACGAGGAAAAAGCTATTTATGATTACCATGAAAACTCGCCAAACGACAGTCATTATCGCCAATTTCTATCACGGCTGACAAAACCACTTCAGCAGAGGCTTAAAACACCTTCTTTCGGGCTTGATTTCGGCTGTGGCCCTGGGCCTACATTATCGATCATGCTGCAAGAGCAGGGGCATCAGGTAGCAATTTACGACCACTTTTATGCAGATAATACAGCGGTCTTCAATCGCTGCTATGATTTTATTACAGCCACTGAGGTGATAGAGCATTTACATTATCCGCGAAAAGAATTGGAACGCCTGTGGCAATTATTGACAGCACCGGGCTATCTGGGATTAATGACAAAGCTAATTCCCGAAGATAAACCCTTTTCACAATGGCATTATAAAAATGATTTAACGCACATTATTTTTTATGCAAAAGAGACAATGCAATGGATCGCACAACAATGGCAAGCGGATCTTACTCTAATGGGTAACGATGTTATTTTACTACAAAAAAATCTTATGAAAGATCACGCAACCACTGAAGTGCTTCACGCTCATGTTCAAAATATTTCACTTGACCACTAATAAACCAAGAACCTATTTTTGCACCAACAGCCTGCCACTGCTTATTGCCCACTATCGCCGTTTTATTAAATTTACCACCGTGTTTAAAGCCTAAAAGTAAGTCATCCCATGCGGCTCTAAGAGCCCAACCCTCTAACTGTGTTGCATCAACAAATACGTTTATTTCTGGATCTTTAACGCCGTCTAATGCTGAATCAATCATAGGGACAATAATATCATAGTCACTGTGCTGTAAAGTACCAACCACTTTTACTGTAAGAAAAAAATCACTATCGATCCGCTCAATACCAATTGATAAACCGTGTCTAACTGATGCCATAGTATTCACCCTATAAAACTGTTAACCGGGAGTTAAAACAACCGCTGCCTTTGTTAGCAGCCGATGATTTAAGTCTATAAATAGCGAAGTAACCACCAATTGATAGGGATCAAGAATATCTCAAATAACTGCGGTAGACTTTGCTATATAACAACCTCAATCATCGACAATAATGCGTATAACCTTGGAGCTGGCGTGTGAATGTAGAACTCAAGCGCAGTTTAAATCTGCCATTGTTGACACTGTATGGACTCGGCACAATATTAGGGGCTGGTGTTTATGTATTGATTGGTAAGGTCACCGGTATTGCGGGGTTGTATGCACCTGTTGCATTTTTAGTCTCTGCTGTTATTGCTGTATTTACAGGTTTATCCTATGCACAACTTAGCGCACGCTACCCGCGCAGTGCGGGGGAGGCACTGTATGTAAGCCATGCGTTTTCTTGGCCCGTACTATCGACGTGTGTCGGCTGGTTGGTTATCGCCACAGGGGTAGTATCAGCAGCAACATTAGTCAATGGCTTTATTGGCTACCTTTGTGTGTTTATTCCTGTATCTGAAATAATCGCCATCAGTGTTGTAATCGCAATCATTACTGCGGTAGCCTGTTGGGGGATCACTGAGTCAGTAACTATTGCAGCGACCATTACATCGATCGAATTATTTGGCTTACTATTAACACTCGGTGGGTTAGGTGATGTATTGTTTACATTACCTGAGCGCTGGCCAGCATTAATACCCCCTAACGACCAAGGTATTTGGGTCGGTATTTTTTTAGGCGCTTATTTGGCATTTTATGCTTTTATTGGGTTTGAAGACATGGTGAATGTCATCGAAGAGGTTGTCACACCCAAGCGCACCATGCCGCTGGCAATAATGCTGGCTATCGGTATTGCCTCTGTGCTGTACATTCTCATAGCCTTGGTTGCCGTGCTGAGTTTATCGCCAGAGGCACTAAGCAGTAGCAACTCGCCTATGGTTAGCCTGCTGGCAACGAAAAGTAATGCGTTGGCAAAAGCGATCGGCGTTATTAGCTTAATTGCAATCATTAACGGTGCATTAGTACAGATTATCATGGGGGCGCGAATGCTCTACGGTATGGGTATACAGCAACTAGCGCCTTCTTTTTTTATCGTTGTCGCACGAAGTACCCAAACGCCTGTGCGGGCCACACTGTGTATAGGTACTGTAATTTGGCTACTCGCGACAGTATTCCCACTGGTTACTCTGGCAAAAGCCACCAGCTTTATTATTTTAGTCGTCTTTACACTCGTCAATATATCACTGGTAGTTATTCGCTTGCGCGAAGACGATAAGTTTATGTTTAATTTATTGCTGCCCATTATAGGGAGCTTATTGTGCTTTGGATTGCTGGCACTGCAATTAGTGTCTGCTGTTTGACATGAAATAAAGATTAGAGTTTAAATAATTTGGCACGCACCATAGTTCGGTATTCATTCGGGGTCACCAACACAATTTTTTTAAATAATTGAGAAAAATGACTTACATCAGTGTAGCCCACTTTATATGCAATTTCACCGATAGTTAAGTTACTCGATTGCAGTAGACCTTGTGCTGTTTTAATGCGGTTACCTTGTAAAAACTGCAAGGGTGTTTTACCTGATGCGGCTTTGAATCGCCGAGAAAAATTACGGGGGCTCATACCAAATTGCAGCGCGACATCACCTAAATTTAATACTTTTGATAAATTGTCTTGCAGCCACATTTGCGCTTGCAGTATATCTTCATCGGCATGGTTGTTATTGTCGTTCTCTAAATAACTCACGCCTTCATAGGCGCGTCGAATTTCATGGGAAAAATGCCGCTCAATATGACTTGCTATTGCTTTATTGAAAAACCGCTGAATAAAGTGAACCGTTAAATCAGCCAGAGAGTTAATACTGGCTGCACAATATAACGTGTCAGCCTGTGTGATAAAGTGCTGTCGTTTAAGCTGTACTCGTGGGTAGTGCTTTTGGAATTGATCAAAATAATACCAGTGTGTTGTGGCAGGTTTAGCATCCAACAAACCGGCTTCGGCCATAAAGCAACACCCAGTGCCTACCGCACTAATCAGTGCCCCATCTTCATAGCGCTCTTTGAGCCAAGGTAATAATGCCTTGTTGGCAGCCACAATACGCCTAGGGTTGCGCCAGAGTGCGGGCAAATAAATTAGATCGGCTTTTTTAATCTGATCAATGCTCACCATGGGTTGTAGTGCTATGCCGGTCTGACATTGCACTGCTGATGTGCTTATACCCGCACTCACCAACGTGAGTGGATTAGCGTTGAGTTTGTCGGTATTTTTTTGTGCCACCAATGACGCAGCATTGAGCATTTCAGAGGGTAGGGTCATACTCGTGGCGAGCATATCGTCAATTAGTACAAAAACAACGGTTGTCATTAGCGGCCCTCACGTGTTGCTGCTCCGTAATTGCACTAGTGTAACCCTTTATGGCCAATATGCCATTATTTTTGTCCCATATGCCTTACATCTAATTCACTAATCACCCTACACTAGCAGCACTAATTATCCTATATAGCTTTACAGTGGAGTAATAATGTTTCGGTTACCCGTCATCACAGGTTTTGGGGGCATGAACCCCGCTGGGCGCAGCTCATTTCATCAAGGCTACCGACGCCTTATCGCAGAAAGCTTACCGGCGGGTGAGCGACAACAAATGCTCACCGGGCTTGCCACTATGATGGGCTATGTCGCCTATAGTAATGGCGAGTATCGAGATGCAACAGGTAAATCTTATACCCCGGCACAACTGGAACAATACTTTGCGGAGCCTATTTTTAATAACACGCTGATACGTCGTATTAGTACAGACCATTTCGATGCCGATCATATTGCCACCCATAAAGCGCTATCGCTATCCGGTGTAGGTGGTGAGCTCACTTTTAGCATACCGAAAAAGCAACTGCCTCAACCGCTCCCTGAGGGTTGGCACATTAGCCAGGGTAGCAACGCTGAACAAGTAACGGTATCGCTGGCACAACCACTGCCGGTTAAAGTATCCACGACCTACAGTATGGCCGTGCAAGCCGCCGGCCAACTTCCTACGGGTTTTGAGCTGTCTACTTTGTACCCATCACGATTTCACCCGCGCGGCCTACAAATGGCTATTGCCGGGGCCTCTGATGCGGTTAATTCTCTCGGTATCCCCTGGGAGACGATTTGTGCATCTGTCGCACCTGATGAAATTGGCGTTTATGCCAGTAGCATCATGAGCCAAATTGATGAGAACGGTTATGCGGGCTTGCTACAGGCGCGCCTGAAAGCAGGGCGGGTGTCAACTAAACAGCTGGTGTTAGGCTTTAACTCAATGCCAGCTGATTTTATTAATGCATATGTGTTGGGTAATATGGGGGCTACTGGCAGTATTACAGGCGCCTGCGCCAGCTTCCTCTACAACTTGCGAATGGGAATAGAAGATATTCGCAGCAATCGTCGTAGAGTCGTTATGGTCGGTAGTAGTGAAGCGCCTATCACACCTGAGGTAATTGATGGCTATGCCACTATGGGCGCGCTGGCCAGCGATGAGAAGTTGCGCAAGCTAGATGGCGGCACCCTTGATTATCAACGTGCTAGCCGGCCCTTTGGGGATAATTGCGGTTTCACCATTGCCGAGTCATCACAATATATTATTCTTATGGACGATGCACTCGCCGTTGAATTAGGTGCTGACATTTACGGCTCGGTAAGCGATGTTTTTGTGAATGCCGATGGTTTTAAAAAATCCATTTCAGCGCCTGGGCCAGGTAATTACCTAACCTTTGCTAAAGCCGTTGCCTCAGCGCGCAGTATTCTAGGCGAGCAGGCCATACGCAACCGCAGCTTTGTTCAGGCACACGGCTCTAGCACGCCACAAAATCGCACGACAGAATCCGCTATTCTCGATCGAGTCGCCAGTGCTTTTGGCATAGAAAACTGGCCAGTAACTGCGATTAAATCCTATTTAGGACATTCATTGGCCTCAGCAAGCGGCGATCAAATGGTGACCACTCTCGGTGTGTTTTCTGATCAATATTTACCCGGCATTAAAACGATTAAGGAAGTCGCAGACGACGTACACGATGAGCGTTTGCGTCTCTCAACCAGTGACCAAGCACTTGAAGAACCTCCAGAGGTTGCCTTTTTGAACTCGAAGGGCTTTGGTGGCAATAATGCGACAGCCTGTGTGTTATCCCCGCAAGTCACAGAGAAAATGATCGCTCAGCGCCATGGTAAACAGTCTATGAGCCGCTATTACGATAGCCGTGAAAAGGTGCGCGATAATGCCCAGTCATATCACCACAGCGCGCTTCAGGGTAATTTTAAAACCATTTATAAGTTTGGCGAACATTTAATCGATGACGATGGTATCACCCTGTCTGAAAATAGCATCGAAATTGCCGGTTTCAAAGAAAGTATTAATCTTGATCTAGTCAATCCTTACAGCGATATGGTTTAATGTAAACGTTCTCTTAACGAATTTGAGTAGTAAATGTGAGCGTTATGGCAGAAGATATCGCGTTTCGACTACAACGTGTTAGACATATGTATGGGCTTTCCCAGCGGGAATTAGCCAAGCGTGCAGGTGTCACGAATAGTAGTATATCGATGATAGAGCAGGGGCGTGTTAGCCCTTCTATTAGCTCATTGGAGAAACTCCTTAAAGGGATTCCAATGACTATTCGAGATTTTTTTAATATTGAACTTAATAGCGACAATACCTGTTTTTATCGCAGCTATGAAATGTTTAATAAAAGTGAAGGCGGTATTGATTACTACTGTTTGGCTGAGGATAAAAAAGACAGGCGTAGCGGCTTGGTCTACGAAGTGCACGAACCCAATAGCGACACCGGTGAGCATATGCTGGTATTCGACGGTGAACGCAGCGGCTTTGTGGTTCAAGGTATTGCTGAGGTAACGATCGATAGCGAGTGCTTAAAACTTGAGCCTGGCGATGGTTTTTTTATTGAGGCCAGGCGCCCACATCGCATTCGCAATACCAGTACTGAAAAATCGATTATTGTAGTGAGTAGCTTTCCGCCATCACTGGCATCACACTAATTGAGTTCAACAAAATAAAAAGTGGAATAACACGACATTATTCCACGACTTTCCCTGATTTGTCATAACGCGTCACCTTTTCATTCCATTTGTCACAGGCCTTTTTATTGTTAGGCCATTGTCTTGCCATAAATTGCTCGATTGATTAATCAAGATCATGTTTAAATAGCAATAGCACGGTACGATTACAGCACTATTAAAACAAGGGTAAAGACAATAATTTCTAAACAGTATCAAAGCACAGGGTTGTTTATTCAAATAATCCATTATAGATTCAAGCAATTAACAAATGAGTAGTGGTAAGCTATACCATCGTTGAATAAACAACAGCGCTCGCCAAGTACAAGCGCTCTAACAGACAACCACTTCACTTATTAATCATGGATAAGAGGTGATAATGCTATATCAAGGTACAAATCTTTCGGTGCAATTACTCGCAGACGGTATTGCTGAACTTTGTTTGGATGCCAGTGATGGCTCCGTTAATAAATTTAACCGCCATACGATTGGCGAGTTTAAAGAAGCGCTCGATGCTATCTCTGCCAGTAGCGATATAAAAGGGTTGCTGTTGACCAGTGCCAAGGATGCTTTTGTTGTCGGCGCTGACATTACAGAGTTCACGCCCATGTTTGTCGAGGGCCCGGAGGTCATCAAGGAGTACCTCCAATTGTGTAACAACAACTTTAATCAATTGGAAGATTTGCCGTTTCCTGTCGTCGCAGCCATTAGTGGCTTTGCGCTCGGTGGGGGCTGCGAGGTTTGTCTTGCCTGCGATTATCGTATTGCCGCCGATGATATCCGTATTGGCCTGCCTGAAACCCGACTCGGTATTATTCCTGGCTGGGGTGGCACAGTCAGACTGCCACGTATCGCGGGAATTGAAACCGCAGTAGAGTGGATTGCAGGTGCGAAAGAGCAACGTGCCGAGGCCGCTTTTAAAGCAGGGGTGGTTGATGGCGTCGTCGCCAAAGCACAACTACGCGATAGCGCTTTGCAAACACTTCAATACTGCATCGATGGCAAGCTCGATTACGAACAGCGCCGGGAGCAGAAATTATCGCCCTTGTCACATAATATGACTGAATTGACAATGGCATTTACCACGTCAAAGGGGTTTGTGGCAGCACAGGCCGGTAAACATTACCCCGCACCGATTGCTGCGGTTAAAGCTATGGAAGAAGCGGCTGATCAAGACCGTGACGATGCGCTTGCCATTGAGACAGAAACCTTTGCAAAAATGGCGAAAACAACGGCTGCACGCTCACTGGTTGGCCTATTTATCAACGACCAGTTTGTTGGTAAAAAAGCCAAACAGCTGGCAAAGTCGGCAGATAAATCCGTCGAGAGAGCAGCGGTATTAGGTGCCGGTATTATGGGTGGGGGCATTGCCTATCAGTCAGCGTTTAAAGGCGTGCCGGTTAAACTAAAAGATATTGCTCAAGAGGGTATCGACTTAGGGCTCAAAGAGGCCGCTAAGTTGCTTAATAAACGTGTAGAGCGCGGTCGCTTAAGTTCACTTGAAATGAGTAATATCCTCAATGCTATTGAGCCGACACTGAGCTATGATGGCTTTAATGATGTCGACCTCGTAGTCGAGGCCGTTGTTGAAAACCCAAAAGTGAAACAAGCAGTACTCGCTGAACTAGAGACCCATGTCAGCGACGACACAGTTATTACCTCGAATACATCAACCATCTCTATCAGCCAGCTTGCAGGCGCCTTATCGCGACCTGAAAACTTCTGTGGTATGCATTTTTTCAACCCTGTTCACGCGATGCCTTTAGTTGAAGTGATTCGCGGTGAAAAAACCTCAGATAACACTATCGCACGCACAGTTGCCTACGCCAACAAGATGGGGAAAAAGGCCATCGTGGTTAGCGACTGCCCAGGGTTTTTAGTTAATCGCGTCTTATTCCCTTACTTTGCAGGCTTTGCCATGCTGCTTCGCGATGGTGCTGACTTCCAGCAGGTTGATAAAGTAATGGAAGGCTGGGGCTGGCCTATGGGGCCTGCATACCTACTTGATGTTGTGGGTATTGACACCGGGGTACACGCTGAGGCGGTTATGGCCGCTGGTTTTCCTTCGCGCATGAGCAAGGACTACAAAACTGCGACAGATGTTATGTATGAGGCGAAGCGCTTTGGCCAGAAAAATAACCAAGGGTTTTACAACTACGAGACGGATAAGAAAGGCAAGCCCAAAAAGGTCGTTACCGATGACAGCTATGCGCTATTAAAACCTCATGTGGCCGAGGCGAGGCCATTCAGTGATGATGAGATAATTGCACGTATGATTATCCCCATGGCAACTGAACTTGCCCGGTGCCTTGAAGAAGGTGTTGTTGGTAGTGTAGGTGAAGCTGATATGGCACTGATTTATGGGGTAGGGTTTCCACCTTTTCGCGGTGGTATTTTCCGTTGGATCGACACCATTGGCATTAGCGCCTTTTGTGATATGGCCAACAATTACACCGAGCTAGGCGAGCTTTATCAAATCACTGACGGTATGGCAGCACTGCTATCAAGCAATGGACAGTACTACCCATAATCAGGCCCAATACAATACCCATAGCGTTTACACAAACGATGAACGCTATGCCTTTAGGAGGAATAAATCGTGACACTTAACCCAAGAGATGCCGTCATTGTGGATTATGCCCGTACCCCAATGGGACGTGCGAAAAACGGCTGCTTTCGCTTTCGACGCGCCGATGATTTGAGTGCAGATTTGATGCGGGGCCTACTCGCTCGACATGAGGACATAGACCCAGAAACAATCAATGATGTCATTTGGGGGTGTGTTATGCAGCGTGGCGAACAAGCCTTTAACATTGCTCGCAACAGTTTACTGAGAGCGGGCCTGCCACACACTATCCCCGGACAAACGGTCAACAGGCTTTGTGGCTCATCAATGTCTGCACTACATACCGCAACAGCTCAAATTGCAGCAGGTATCGGTGAAATCTACCTCGTTGGCGGGGTAGAGCATATGGGCCATATCGATATGAACAAAGAAGTCGACCCCAACCCACTGATGTCGCTGTCTATCGCTAAAGCGGCAGGTTCAATGGGACTTACCGCTGAATATCTTGCCGTGTTGCATAATATTGAACGTGAAGAAATGGATGCATTTGCCGTACGCTCACACGCACGGGCAGCCGCTGCAACCACTGAAGGTAAATTCTCACGCGAGATCATCCCCATGACAGGACACGACGCCAATGGCGCTCCCTGCTTGATTGAGCGCGACGAAACCATCCGCCCGGATACCACTCTTGAGGCACTGGCAGCATTGCGCCCCGCGTTTAACCCTAAAGGCGGCACAGTGACAGCCGGCACCTCATCACAAGTCACCGACGGGGCCAGTGCTATGCTGGTTATGTCGGCCAGCATGGCCGATGAGCTTGGCTTAACACCTATCGCGCGTGTCGCGTCTATGGGGCTTGCCGGGGTTGATCCATCAGTGATGGGTATAGGCCCGGTACCGGCTTGCGAACAAGCGCTCGACAAAATCGATATGGATATCGATGACATGCAAGCTATTGAACTAAATGAAGCATTTGCCGCTCAATCACTAGCGGTACTGAAAGAAATGTACCTGCTTGATGAAATCGACGAAAAAGTGAACCTATATGGGGGTGCTATTGCACTAGGGCATCCGTTTGGCTGTTCTGGTACGCGCATTACAGGGACGCTGCTGAGCGTTATGCAAGATAACGATTACCAATGGGGTATGTCGACTATGTGTATTGGCCTCGGACAGGGAATCAGTACCGTCATAGAACGCATATAAGCAATTTGTGTAAACTCGCTCATCCTTGGTCAGCTAAAAGCAGTGCCATCCAAATGGCTTAATACCTTAGATTCGCGAGTGCAAACCCAACAAGGTGGTGGCTTTTTGAGCAAAAAGCCACTTTTAGTAAAAAAAAGACCACTAATTACAATTATTTTATAACGAATTGCACATAGGGAGTTGAACCACGTGCTTGAGTGTGGCAAAATTCCCACCCCTCAGTCATGCAGTGACATGAATTGCGCTAAGAACCTAATAAAATCAAATGGTTACAGGCAATTCTTAAAGCGCTACATATGACTACAGTTTACGCGGACGTGGTGAAATTGGTAGACACGCCAGATTTAGGTTCTGGTGCCGCAAGGTGTGAGAGTTCGAGTCTCTCCGTCCGCACCATATTTATAAAACATCTCATAACTACTTTCCAAACGATGTAGCGATCACCACAGAGGATTATCATGCAGGTTTCCATTGAAACGACTACGGGTCTAGAGCGGCGCTTAACCATTGGTGTTCCCGCCGAAAAAGTTGACGTAGAAGTAGACAAACGCCTTAAAGACGCATCTAAAAATGTTCGTCTAAATGGCTTCCGAAAAGGCAAGGTGCCACTTAAAGTTGTCAAGCAGCAATATGGCCAAGGCGTCCGCCAGGAAGTGGTCGGCGATGTTATCAATACATCTTTTCAAGATGCAGTGACTAAAGAATCTGTGCGCCCTGCGGGCCAGCCTCAGATTGAAATCACTCAATTTGAAGAGGGCAAAGATCTTGAGTACACCGCAACATTTGAAGTGTACCCAGAGATTGCTCTCGGTGAGTTTTCCGGCTATGAAATCACCAAGCTTAATGCTGACGTGGTAGAGAGTGACATCGACGAGATGATTCAGACTCTACGCGAGCAACAAGCAAGCTTTGCTCAAGTTGAGCGTGCAGCAGCTGATGGCGATCAGGTTAACATTGACTTTGCCGGCACAAAAGATGGCGAAGCCTTTGAAGGCGGCTCTTCACAGGGACACGATCTGGTATTGGGCTCTAACTCCATGATCCCCGGCTTTGAAACCGGTATTGAAGGTATGAGCGCAGGTGAAACCAAAGTGCTTGCACTCACATTCCCTGAAGATTACCACGCTGAGGACCTAAAAGGTGCTGCGGTTGAATTTTCGATTACGCTTAATAACGTATCAGAAAAGCAGCTCCCTGAACTTGACAGTGAATTCATGACCAAGTTTGGCATTGAAGACGGCGATATGGAGAAGTTCCGTACCAACGTTAAAGACAACATGGTGAGAGAGCTTGCAAACGCCTCTAAAAACCAGGTTAAGAGCCAGGTAATGGATGAGCTACTGAAAACCCACGAGGTTGAACTGCCACAAGCGTTAATCACTGCTGAAATAGAGCAGCTGCGCACTCAAATGATGCAGCAGTTTGGCGGCGCTGAAAACAATCCAAATCTTGACCTTAAATCACTACTGCCAGACGATATGTTTAAAGAACAGGCCGAGCGCCGTGTAAGCCTAGGCTTATTAATCAGTGAAGTCGTTAAAGCGAACGAGATTAAAGTTGATGCGGATAGCGTGCGTGCAATGATTGAGAATATTGCCTCAACATATCAAGATCCAGAGCAGGTCATTAATTACTATTACCAAAATCAAGAATTGCTTGCTGGCGCTGAATCGGCGGCACTGGAAGACCAGGTGGTTGAGCTGATTTTAAGCCAATCAACACTGGTTGAAAAGGAAGCCAACTACAAAGACGTCGTTAAGCAAGAGCAGCCAAGCGCTTAATTTGATTAATAATTATTCAAAAATTGTCCCGATTTTTAACCTTCGGGACAATACCTCTTTTTCTTAGCTACAATTACTGGAATCTCTGCCCATCACGGGTTAAGCTGAACATATCTGTAATAGTTTTTCTGCCGTGACAGGTATTTACTCACTTGGGTATTTACTCATTCTGGCACTTACTTCTTTTCAAACAGGAAAATTAGCAATATGGCTAAACTTGATTTATTCGATACGGCTCCTACGGTTTATGACAGTGGCTTGGTTCCTATGGTGGTTGAACAAACCGCGCGAGGTGAACGCTCCTACGATATTTACTCACGCTTATTAAAAGAGCGAGTCATATTTTTAGTTGGGCAAGTTGAAGATCATATGGCTAACTTAGTCGTTGCACAGCTGCTCTTTTTGGAAGCTGAAAACCCCGACAAAGACATTCACCTTTACATTAACTCTCCAGGCGGCTCTGTCACTGCGGGTCTTTCTATTTATGACACTATGCAGTTCATTAAGCCTGATGTAAGCACTATCTGTATTGGGCAGGCGTGCAGTATGGGCGCATTCTTGCTAACCGCAGGTGCAAAAGGCAAGCGTTTTTGTTTGTCGAATGCCCGCACAATGATTCATCAGCCTAGTGGCGGTGCGCAGGGTCAGGCTAGCGATATCTCTATTCACGCGCAAGAAATCCTCAATATCAGACAGCGACTCAACGAAGTAATGGCAGAACATACGGGCAAACCGATTGAAGATATCGCTCGCGATACAGAGAGAGATAACTTTATGAGCGCCATAGAGTCCAAAGAGTATGGCCTGGTTGACGATGTATTGTCCCAGAGAACCAATTCATAGACTAACAGCAGTTATTTTCGGATAAATGCATTTATTGTCGCAAAAAGCAACAAAAGTGCGGGTTATACACTAATAATTGTACCAAAATGAAGATTAAATCAGTCAGCCTCAGGCATAAAACCGTAGAAACGGCTAGGCTAAAGGTAGATTAATCGCATTATATAGTCCCTAAGACTTGAAAAAAGGTGCAAAAACCCGCATCTTTGAAAAGTAGAGCAACAGACGGAGTGGTTTAATGACCGATCATGGTAAAGACAGCGGCGACGATAATGGCAAACTGCTATATTGTTCCTTTTGTGGCAAAAGCCAACACGAGGTACGCAAGCTGATAGCAGGTCCTTCAGTATTCATCTGTGATGAGTGTGTAGACCTTTGCAATGACATCATTCGTGAAGAGATTCAGGAAAATAGCGGTTCTGAAGGCAGTTCAGACAAGCTACCCACGCCTGATGAAATTGCGAAAATCCTCGACCAATATGTAATTGGTCAGTTTCGTGCCAAACGCGTATTAGCTGTTGCGGTCTACAATCACTATAAACGACTCCGTTATGGTGAAGGTAAATCCAGCAAAGACGAAATAGAACTCAGCAAAAGTAATATTTTGCTCGTCGGGCCAACGGGTAGTGGTAAAACACTACTGGCAGAAACATTAGCGCGTTTGCTGAATGTACCCTTTACTATTGCTGATGCGACCACATTAACCGAAGCAGGGTATGTGGGTGAAGATGTCGAGAATATTATCCAGAAACTGTTGCAAAAATGTGACTACGATGTCGAAAAAGCGCAACAGGGTATTGTTTACATTGATGAAATCGATAAGATTTCACGCAAAAGTGACAACCCTTCGATCACTCGAGATGTCTCCGGTGAAGGTGTTCAGCAAGCATTGCTGAAATTAATCGAAGGTACAGTTGCTTCTGTTCCACCACAAGGTGGCCGTAAGCACCCACAACAAGAATTTCTACAGGTTGATACCTCCAATATCCTCTTTATCTGTGGCGGTGCTTTTGCAGGCCTGGATAAAGTTATTCGCGACCGCTCTGAAAAAGGCGGTATTGGTTTTAACGCTGTCGTTAAAAACAAAGAAGATGACAAAGGTATTGGCGAAGCATTAAAAGAACTAGAAGCAGAAGACTTAGTGCGGTACGGTTTGATTCCTGAGTTTGTTGGTCGCCTGCCAGTGATCGCAACACTTGAAGAATTAAATGAAGAAGCATTAATACAAATTTTAACGGAGCCTAAGAACTCACTTACCAAACAATATTCAAAATTGTTTGAGATGGAAAATGTTGAAATTGACTTCCGTATGGATGCACTTAAAGCCGTTGCTGCAAAAGCAATGGAACGCAAAACGGGCGCCAGGGGCTTACGCTCCATTATGGAATCCGTCTTACTTGACACCATGTATCGTATCCCATCAGAGGATGACGTTGTAAAAGTGGTGGTTGATGAGGGGGTTATTACTGGCGATTCTGAACCACTATTAGTTTATGACAATAGTGAGTCAAATTCTAAAGTAGCACCCGAAGAGTAAGTCTGCACCACCCCAATAGCTCAACCACAGAGGTGTGTTGAGCTATCAAAACACTATCTATATTAAATATTACCGTTTATTTGAAATCGTTTTAGTTGTATTTTGATATTGTTGCCCCCACCTTAGCAAAGGCAGTCAACTGCTCTGAACGGTATCCGAGAGGCAAGCATGGTTAAAGAAGCAAACGATGTAACACAAACGGAATTCCCCTTACTCCCTTTGAGAGATGTTGTGGTTTATCCACACATGGTTATTCCATTATTTGTGGGTCGAGATAAATCGATTCAAGCATTGGAAGTCGCAATGAGTACCAACAAGCAAGTTTTGCTTGTTGCACAAAAAAATGCGGCCGAAGATGACCCCGTACAAAAAGATATGTACGAAGTCGGCACTATCGCCTCTATTTTGCAATTACTTAAACTCCCCGATGGCACAGTCAAAGTACTGGTTGAGGGCGAGCGTCGAGCCAGCATTGACACTATGATCGATGGAGGCGCTTACTTCCAGGCCTGTGTCAGCTTAATTGAAACCGACTCGCTACCTGATGCAGAGGCCGAAGCATTAATTCGCTCGGTGATGAATCAGTTTGAGCAGTATGTCAATCTAAGTAAAAAAGTCCCCGCCGAGGTTATGACCTCATTGGCCGGTATTGAAGAGCCAGGTCGCCTAGCTGACACTATTGCAGCGCATATGTCATTGCAATTGCCACAAAAGCAGGACATCCTCGAAATAGAAGACGAGCGAGCTAGGCTTGAGCATTTAATGGAGCTAATGGAAGGGGAGATCGACCTCTACCAAGTTGAAAAGCGCATTCGCGGTCGCGTTAAAAAGCAAATGGAAAAAAGCCAGCGCGAGTATTATCTCAATGAGCAAATGAAAGCTATCCAAAAAGAATTGGGTGAGCTAGGTGAAGATGCCGGTGAAGCAGAAGAATTAGAGCGAAAAATTAATGAAGCGGGCATGAGTAAAGAAGCGCTCGACAAAACACTATCAGAATTGAACAAGCTGAAAATGATGTCGCCAATGTCAGCTGAAGCGTCTGTTCTGCGCTCTTATATTGACTGGATGGTCAGCGTTCCCTGGAAAAAACGCAGCAAAGTACGTAACGATTTAAAACGTGCAGAAGATATTTTAGAGCGTGATCACTACGGCCTTGAAGATGTTAAAGAACGCATTTTAGAATATCTGGCCGTACAAACGCGTGTTAAGAAAGTGAAAGGGCCTGTACTGTGTTTGGTCGGCCCGCCAGGCGTTGGTAAAACCTCACTGGGTGAATCGGTTGCACGTGCCACTAACCGTAAATTTGTACGTATGGCCCTTGGTGGTGTTCGCGATGAGGCCGAAATTCGTGGCCACAGACGCACTTATATTGGCTCAATGCCGGGTAAGTTAGTACAAAAAATGTCAAAAGCCGGAGTTAAAAACCCATTATTTTTACTCGATGAAATCGATAAAATGGGCATGGATCATCGTGGTGATCCGGCATCGGCACTGCTTGAAGTACTAGACCCAGAACAAAACAATAGCTTTAACGACCACTACCTTGAAGTTGATTACGATCTATCTGATGTGATGTTTGTCTGCACATCTAACTCAATGAATATACCAGGTCCGTTGCTTGACCGAATGGAAGTCATTCGTATCCCGGGGTACACCGAAGAAGAAAAAATCAATATTGCACAACGCTATCTAACGCCAAAACAAATGCGACGCAATGGCTTAAAAGATAAGGAGTTGAGCATTGAAGATGATGCGATCAGAGATATTGTGCGCTACTACACCCGTGAGGCCGGTGTGCGTGGGCTCGACCGGGAAATTGCTAAAATTTGTCGCAAAGTAGTAACCGCAAATGTTAAGCGCAAAGCCAATGATACAACCGTTGTTAATGCTGCAACACTAGAGGAGTATTTAGGTGTTCAAGGCTTTGATTACGGTATTGCCGAAGAAGAGAATCAGGTTGGGCAGGTAACTGGCCTTGCCTGGACCCAAGTTGGTGGTGAACTACTAACCATCGAATCAGCAGCCGTACCCGGTAAAGGGCGCATGGTTAAAACAGGGTCATTGGGCGATGTGATGCAAGAATCTATTCAGGCAGCATTGACCGTAGTGCGATCGCGAGCACAAGTGCTTGGTGTCGCACCTGATTACGCCGAGAAATTTGATATACATATCCATGTACCTGAAGGAGCCACCCCTAAAGATGGTCCCAGTGCAGGTATTGCCATGAGCACAGCGTTGGTTTCGGTACTGGCTAACATTCCGGTAAGAGCCGATGTCGCTATGACCGGTGAAATCACGCTACGTGGTGAAGTATTGCGTATTGGCGGGTTAAAAGAGAAGCTGTTAGCGGCCCATCGCGGCGGTATTAAAACTGTCATTATACCTAAAGATAATGAACGCGATCTCAAGGAAATACCCAATAATATAAAGGAAGATATGCAAATTATCCCCGTTAAATGGGTTGATCAGGTTCTAGAAATTGCCTTACAGCATATGCCCGAGCCTTTATCTGACGACGAATATAAAGCCTTAGAAGCCAAAGTACTCTATGGGAAGGAAAGTGTAGAAGGGATTAAAACACATTAAGCCTGGGTGGGATATTGAGTAAGCATCGGGCTTTTTGGCGTTTTTTTGCTCTTTTTTACTATCTCGCGCAAGATTTCATAAATGTTACCTTGACCCACCTGCGGTCAATTGGTATAAATCGGAATTCGCTTACGCGCCCATTTTTTGGGATTCCCATCTTCTACGAGAAGTTAGTGGTCTGGAAGTAAATGCTTATATCAAGGCATTTGCTCTAGACAAAGCGACGGGGTTAAATAAACAGAGATACTGCATTTTCAATGCCTAAGGCAGGAATAAACGATATTGATCAATCGCGTTAATAATAAGAATCACAGATTCTCGTTTAAGAACCTTGTTGTAACTAGCAAGTATTTGTTACTGGGTTTATATCACCGCTTGTAAGGCGTTATTCAGAATATTGAATCATCGAATAAAAGCCGTCCTTAATGACAAAAGGCACACAGGCAACGGTTGAAAATTTATCAAACATACATAACGTAAGTGGGTTTTGCGATATCGGTAAAACCCGCCACATAAATTATTACACATTACATAACAGTTTAAGGGGTAAAGAGTGAATAAATCAGAGCTGATTGAAGCAATTGCCGCATCTGCCGATATTCCAAAAGCAGCAGCAGGTAGGGCGCTTGATGCCATGATAGAAACCGTAGAAGATACATTAAAAAAGGGTGACCAAGTCGTATTGGTTGGCTTTGGTACCTTCTCGGTGAAAGAGCGGGCAGCTCGAACAGGACGCAACCCTCAAACAGGTGAGCCGATTGAAATTGCTGCGGCAAATATTCCTAGCTTTAAAGCGGGTAAAGCACTGAAAGACGCGGTTAATTAAAACCCATAGTAAGAGTATTATCAGTATCATACTCCCAAGAGGTTTAAGTACTCAATTTGAGTATTAAATAGCCAAACCATTAAGGCGTATCCTAACAGGTGCGCCTTTTTCATGCTTATCACGGTACAGATCGCACTTATGATCTTACACGCGGTCTTATAAAGCACCCTGATAAGTAATGTATTAACAATATAGATAACTGAAATAATCGAGGCCATTCATGCTGCAGAGTATGCGCGATAATTTAAAGGGAAGTGTCGCTTTCATCCTAGTGGGTTTGCTAATCGTTCCATTAGCACTATTTGGAGTTGATCAATTTTTTACCGGTGGTAGCAGCACAGGCGCTATTGCATCGGTTAACGATAGAGATATTAGCGATATTGATTTACAGCGCGCAATTTATCGACAACGCCAGCAATTATTATCGCAGTATGGTGACCAGTTACCAGCTGACTTCATTTCTGATGAGCGTTTGCGTGCTCCAGTACTCGAAGGGCTTATTCAGCAAACAGCGCTCATCCAGGCCGCCATAGAAGGCGGTATGACAATTAGCAATACAGGCCTTGATAAAGTCATTGTCGAATTGCCGCAATTTCAGCAAGACGGTACCTTTGATCGAGACTTATTCATTCAAGGTGTTCGCCGTTTAGGGTATACACCAACAACTTACCGAACAGCACTTAGAGAAGACTTAATCAGTAATCAATTGCGTAGCTCTCTTATAGGTAGTGGCTTTACAACCGAGCGAGAGTTAACAACAGCCGTAGGTTTATCACGTCAAACCCGCAACTTTACATGGGTGACCTTACCATTGGGTGATCTGCAAGAGAGTGTCGTGCTCAGTGATGATGAGGTTAATACCTATTATGAAGATAATAAAGCGACCTTTTTAACCGAAGAACAAGTGGCCATAGAGTATATTGAGTTGCAAGCCAGTGATATAGCGGCAACGATTACTGTGACTGAGGAGCAATTACGCACACAGTATGAGCAGCAAATGGCCGCATTTAACGCAAATACTGAACGTGAAGCAGCGCATATTTTGATAGAAAACGGGGATAATGCACAACAAAAACTCGCAGAACTACAAGAGAAATTAGCCGCAGGTGTTGCTTTTGATGAACTTGTAAAAACCTACTCAGATGACCCTGCAAGTAAAGATAATAACGGTTATTTAGGTTTTACAACGGGGGATGTATTCCCGGTCGAGTTTGAAGATGCCTTAGCCTTACTGGAAGAAGGGCAAGTGTCTGCCCCCGTAGATACAGACGCTGGAACACACATAATTAAATTAGTGTCTATACAACAACAAGAACCCCCCACATTTGAGCAAGAGCGTGTATCCATAGAGCAAACGCTAAAGCTTGCTCAGGCACAAGAAATATTCGTTGAACAACTCGAAGCATTAAAAGACCTTGCTTATAATGCAGAGTCACTCGATACAGTTGGCGAGCAGCTGGACTTACCCGTTAAACGCTCTGAGTTATTTAGCCGCACAACAGGTGCTGCTGTGGTCGCTGATGCGCGCCTAGTGAGTGCCGCTTTTAGTGACCAAGTATTAATAGAGGGGCATACGAGCCAAATTATTGAACTGACTAACGACCGTGTTGCTGTTGTTAATAAAATTGATCATAAACCGGTAAGAACCCTCAGTCTTGATGAAAAACGCGATGACATTGTCACTACACTGAAGTTAGAAAAGGCAAAAGCACAACTTGTCGAACAGGCCGACTCACTTAAACAAGCTATCGATGAAGGTGGCGATATTGCAGCATTAGCAAAGCAGCAATCGCTACAATCAAGTATACAAAAGGATAGTCTACGCTCAAATGCCAGCCTCGACAGCGCATTGTTGCAGTATGTTTTCTCTATGGCTAAACCTGAAGCCGAGCGCTCAACTGTCGGTGGTGTACATTTAACCAATGGGGACTATGCCGTTATTGAGCTTAGCCAAGTTAGTAATGGTGACTATACTAAACTTGCCGATGCTGAACGTACCAGCTTACGCGCTAACTTATCATCGGCCTTATCAAACGATGAATTTCTAACCTGGCAAAATCGCCTGCGTGCAGATGCGGATATTGAAATTTTTAATGTCTCAGCCAACGAAGGTGATACTGGCTACTAACCGCACAAGCATATTGAGTTGAGTGACCACAGCCCATACAGAGCATTCTGTATGGGCTTTTTAATACCCGGTCAGTAGCGCTTTCTTTATTACAGTGTCTTTCATAGCTTTTGATTCTCAATAACGCTTTACCCCATAACCATTTATTACTGAAGTAATTGATTTTATTGTCGATAACCTTGTTATGCAGATTTTTGGACAATACTGATGTTACTGACACAATCCTATCAAGCAGTAGAGCAAAACCGTACCTTGCACTACAACGCCTCGCAGCAACAAACAGCGTCTCATCAACAGGTACTGTCACCTGAGCATGAAGAGCCTGTAAACAACCGCTCAAGTTACAGTGAGTATCGCTTTTCATCGACGAGTGTATCGCTGAGCCAAGGGCAGTCTGACGGGCAAAACCATACTTACAGTAATATCACAACAGTACGCCATAGTGCATTGTTAATTAACACTAATAGTGAAGTTAAAGCAGTCGAGGAGGCGCCTGAGCCTCTGGCAGCTACGCAAAATATCCTGCGCTTCATTGAGCAAGGCGTCAGCAATGCTATCGCCCGAGGGGCTAGTGAAGAACAGGCACAGTTTTTATTAACCGAAGGGTTGCGCGGGTTTGAAGAAGGTTTTGCGCAGGCGAAACAGCAAATTGATGCTATTGGGCTGCTCAATAGTGAAGTCGCTGAGACCTTAGCAGCCGTACATAATGAGGTAACTGATGGCATTGCACAATTACAAGCCACATTGCACGCGGACTCTGAGCCTGCAATAAAACCTGTACCCGTCGCGATAGCTCCTGTAGAGCCCGCTACAACCGTGAATGCCACTAACAGTAGTATTGCTAACCAAAAAGCTGCGATCGAGCAGATTACCCGCCTTAGCTCTTACGATAGCACCCAATCCAGTACACTGTCCGACTCTGAACGCGCTATTAATGAGAGTGTCACAAACAATGCCAGTAAGATAGCAGCCACGACAGAGATTGATTATCAACGTAAAAATAGCTTCCAATTTACACTGGAGACAAGTGACGGCGATATTGTAAATATTAGTGCTGCGAGTGAGTTTAGCGCCAGTGGGCGCTACAACTATAGTCTCCAGCAAAGCCAATATGGCCTTCAAGAGTCAGCTAACAGCCAAGAAGCATCACACCAGTTCCAAGCTATGCGCTTTTCTATCGAGGGCGAGTTAGATGACGATGAAGTTGCAGCAATAGACGCACTACTAGGTAAAGTCATGAATCTGGCCGATCAATTTTATAATGGCGATGTTGAAGGTGCTTATAATGCTGCACTAGAACTGGGCTATGATCGTGATGAAATTGCCAGCTATGCGATTAATTTAACGCAAGTCGAGACACAACGGGTCGCAAGTGCCTATCAGCGTTTTGCCCCGACTACAGCGACCTCACCCCTGATTGAGCGCCTACAGCCACTGAGTGATTTTTCAGCACAATTAATTGATACCTTAACACAAGAACAGAGCCCTCTGGATATTCGACAGTTGCTACCACAACTTATCGAACAGCTCGACCAGCAACACGAGAATAAAGCAATACTATCATTCAGTGATGCTACTGCTGATATCATGCAACGGTTTGTCAACACATAACCATCCAGCAAAGTACACCGCTGTTCACCGGTAGCCTACACATAGTTTTTTAACTAGCCCGTTGTATGGCAATAATAAAATGCCCGATAGAAAGACTCTTTTGATAGATATGGTATGATAGCCTCGTTTTTATCAAGAGAATATTTATGACAATACCACTGCAACTCTACTCAACCACTGGCTGTCATTTATGCGAGCATGCTAAAGCACTTATTTTTCCGTTACTAGACAACAGCCATTTTGTATTTGAAGAAATTGACATTGCTGATAATGATCAGTTAATGGAGCGCTATGGTGTTACTATTCCCGTACTGGGGTCACCGCGACTAAAAGAAGAGCTGAGCTGGCCATTCTCCAGCGATGAGGTGGCGGCTTTTCTGGAGCGCATCCCTTGTATTAGTGTCGTTAAACCGCTTTCTAACAACTATTAACGGGCATTTTCTTCCACCCAGTTAAGCGCATCGATATACGCATTCATAAAGGCTTTCGTATCGATATTGTATTGGTTAGCCATAAAACCCATTAGATAATCCCAGTTACCTTGTTCATATTCAATAACACACTTAAGAGCAGCCCCCATTGCACCTTCATGGGTGAGAATCGCTTTTTTAATAGTGCTATTGAGTGATAACTTTTGTAGTAGCCCCTTCATCGGCAAATCTAGAAAAGCGTCAATTACCGATAAAAGTCCTGCTGTAAAATACTCCTGAGAGGCTGTTGTCGAATCAATATTTTCACCTAGCCACTCACACATACGCGCGCGCAACAGTGCCGTATCACACAGTGATTGCGGTTTATTATCAAGATTACTAAGCGCTAAAAAGCTGACCCATTGGCGTAAATGATTAATACCTAACAATGTAATTGCTTGCCGAATAGAGTCTACTTGTGTAGGGAGGTTATACAAGCCTGAATTGATGATACGCAGTAAGCTATAACTAATACCGGCATCGTGAGCAATGAGTTCATTGACCTCATTCAGGTTGACATCACGGGCATTGAGCGCATTAATTAAATTGATAACGGTTATCTGATTACGCGATACTTTTTTGCCCGACACGATATTAGGCTTAGCAAAAAAGTACCCTTGAAAATAATCAAACCCTAACTGTTTACAGCGTTCAAAAACTTCATGAGATTCAACTTTTTCAGCCAATAAGGATATGCCTTTATTTTTTAGCAATGGAATATAACTCTTCCACGCCTCAGGCGATTCAGCCAACACATCGAGCTTAATGATATCAGCATAATCAATGAGTGATATGGTGTCTTTGGTTAAGCAAAAATCATCTAACGCAATTCTATAACCTTGTTTTCTGTAGCGTTTTAAACGCTTAAGTAATGCATCAGTGATGTCTTGATCTTCCAACAGTTCAATGACCAACTGTTTAGGGGAAATAGGGGGTAATTCACCTAATAGTAAGTTACTGGTAAAGTTAACAAACGCGACATGACGCCCCACAATATCCGTTATAGACATATCGGCAAATGCCGTTAATAAAACATCCGTTGTAGCACCATCTGGGTTACTAATAACGGCTTCGGTATTATTCCCCATTCGATATAAAAGCTCATAACCTATAACTTTTAAGTCTTTATCACAAATGGGTTGTCGAGCGATTAAGCTATTAGTAGATTCCATAGACCTTTATAACATAATGATTATCATCGTAATAATTGTAGACTAGAAATTCTGCAAAAACCCGCGTGCGAACCATTTTCTTTGAGCTACACTTCATTTATACCAGCAGTAATAATGATAGGAAAATTATGTCTAAACTACTTGAAACCGTTGATTCGAGAACCAACCTGGTTGGCGAAAACCGTCTTGAACTATTGATGTTCCGCCTTACGGGGCAACAGGTTTTCGCAATTAATGTATTTAAAATTCAAGAGGTTGTTCAAGTCCCGCCGTTGACATTAATTCCTCATAGTCACCCGGCAATCTGCGGAATTGCACACCTGCGAAACAGAGCCGTACCAGTAATTGACCTAAGTGCAGCCATTGGTCGCAAACCATTGAATCAAGACGATCGCCGCAACCTGATCGTTACAGAATATAACCGCTCTATTCAAGGGTTTTTAGTCGGTCCAGTAGATAGAATTATCAACCTTAACTGGGAGCTTATTTTACCGCCACCTAAAGCCTCCGGTAGACAACACTTTTTGACCGCAATTACACGGGTTAATGAGGCTATCGTAGAGATTTTAGACGTTGAGCGCGTACTGGCTGATATTATTCCTTATACCACAACAATCTCAGAAGAAACCATCGATAAAGGCTTAAAAGAGTTAACCGGTGGTCGCCCCATACAAATGTTGTCTATCGATGACTCTCAAACCGCAAGGCGGCAGATTAAAGAAACGGTACAAAACCTGGATCTTAATATCGAAGTGATCACCGCTAATGACGGCTTAAAAGGTTTACAGCTGTTACAAAAATGGGCCTCAGAAGGAGAAAATGTACCGGAGAAACTATTGATGGTCATTACCGATGCTGAAATGCCTGAAATGGATGGCTATCGACTTACCTATGAGGTTCGCAAAGACGAACGCTTAAAAGACCTACATATAATTATGCATACCTCTCTCAGTGGTAGTTTCAATGAGGCAATGGTCGAAAAAGTAGGTTGTGATGGGTTTCTCTCTAAGTTTCAACCCGACCACTTAGCAGAACTGGTACAAGGTCGCATTCGTGCAGTCTATGACAATAAGGACAATAATGAATAAAAAGTAAATGTGGTGTTTAGCATCCGTTTGGCACCACCACTATAATATTCGCTTAGCCTCTTTAGGTGTTATAAACTGACTACTCATACCGAGTTGATGACTGTATACCACAGAGTAAGACAACACATTTTGTACATACTTGCGTGTCTCATTAAAGGGAATAACCTCAACCCACACATCATAAGGTAGACGCTTATTAGAGCGTTGCAACCAACGGTTCACTCGGTGGGGGCCTGCATTATAGGCCGCCACAGCCAATAGGCGATTGCCATCGTATTTAGTTAACAATTGATTAATATACCGGCTCCCCAGTGTAATATTATGCTCTGGATGCAATAGCTGTTTTTTATTTTGGTGACTGATCCCGGATTTTTTAGCCGTCTCACGTGCGGTAGCTGGCATGATTTGCATCAATCCCATTGCCCCAGCCGGTGAAACAGCATCACTTGCCCACGCACTTTCTTGCCGGGCAATAGCCAGTAATAAAGTCGATGGCAATTGTGTTTGTTTAGCGGCTTGATCAAAGAGATCTGTGTGCGCCAGCGGGAAGCGAATATTTAAATCATTCCAATAACGGGCTGCCGTCATAGACTCAATGCCTTTGCGGTGCCATCCCCAGGATGCAGCTATTTTACCGGCAGCGAGCAATTGTGCGTAGGTTAGCCCCTTTGTTGAAAAGCGCCACTCCTGACGTGCATCTGACATTTTCCCAAGAAAGAATAATTCACGTGCACGCTGCATACCGGCGTGACCATGCAAACCGGCAAGTAACTGTTCATGGGGCTCAACCGGTTTATCCATCATCTGATAAGGGCGCCCTAAAATATCGGCCGCCAGAAAGCCATAAAAGCTTCGCTGCTGCGACAGCTGTTGATAAATTGATTGTGGGCACACCAGGGGCTTTTTATTCTGCGATAGACTATCAACCGTCGAAGACGATGTCTGTGAGTCTTTAGTTTGGTCACACACAGCTTGAGTCTTATTCGCTACCGATGAGTACTCAAGTGCGCGAGCCTTCCAATAGAGCCAGCGCTCGGACTGTTGCTCTTGCTCGGGTAGCTGTTCAATCCATGAAGGAATATCTTGCCAACGCTGTGTTTTGAGAAAGGTACGCAAAACAGAAGTGATATAATCACTATGCCCCTGTACTGCCTCTAGCGGCTTCAACGCTAATGCTTTATCAATATAATTTTGCCGCGCTAATTGTATCGCTAAGCGCGTAGTGATACGTTCTTTTTCGGCAGTAGAAAATGAGTGTTTATTGCGGTATGTATCCCATAAGAATACAGCACCTTGAGCATCTCGGCCCGCAAAACGATGAAGGCCATGTAATACAATCTCTTTCACAAAACGCTCAGAGGCGACAAACCGTGATGTATCTCTTAAGGTTTTAGGGTTGCTGTGAACTTCCCGGTAGAGTGCAGCTTTTGCCTTCATGGTCTTGGGCATAATGCGCCCTAAATAGCGCGCTAATTTCAAATTGCGCTTTTTTAGCGCTTTGCGGTGGCGCTCCCAGAGTAGTTCGGGCGTTAAATAACCGGCGTTTTTCCATTCGTCAAACAGTGCGTTGCACTGTCCTGAACGACTGACACCGACATTCCATAATGACTCTACTTTTCGTAAAACATCTCTTTCTCCTGTTTTTAAACGCGACCATAAATGCAGACAGCGCAACCCGGATTGTTTTAAAGATGGATCAAAATAACTTCGGTATTCATGCCAATGTTGTTGTTTGGCTAATTCAAACAACCAACGCCTGAGCAATAATTGAGCAAGATAAGTTCCCTTATGCTCATCTAAAAAATTGTCGATTTCAAGATAGGGCAGGCTTGGCAAGCGCTCAGCTAACTCTGAGTATACAAGATAAGGGTGAAGTGAATAGTCGCGCAGCTGTGTTTTAATCTGTAAAAAGCGCTGGCGATCATTGCGCGCCAAGGCAGCTTTTGCCTCTACATATAGTTCGCGTTGCTGGCGCAAAAGGGGATCATTTAATAGTGGTGCCGATGTAATGGTTTTTGCACTACTGTTAGCGCTGAGTAATATGAACAAAAATACCAACAGGTAGGCTATAAAACTGTTGATGTAACCAGTAAAAGTACGTGCCAAGACAGTGCTCAACAAAACAACATTCTCCGTGTTACCGTAATCGTGACCGTTAAATACCCAAAACCTATTAGATACAAACAGCTATTCTACGTTCCCTAAAACAGGAGAACAACCACCAATACACGATAAATAATAATCATATTAAACGCGCTTCATTACTGTATAATTGTCCGCCAGTCTAAATGCAGACCTGTTGATTTTACAATATCATCTATATCAACCAATACAACAGCATACTCACACGCCAACAACACGACTAACGATCACCTATGGAATTACTAAAACTCGAAAAATGTGCACTTCAATTTGGACAGCAAGTCCTATTGGATGAGGTTGATTTATCTATTTCAAAAGGGCAGAGAGTCTGCTTGGTGGGCCGTAATGGCACCGGAAAATCCAGCCTGCTCAAATTATTAGCCTCCGAGATATTACCCGACCAAGGTAATGTTTGGCGAAGACCTGAGCTAAGAGTAGCAAGACTTGAGCAGGATTTACCCACCGCAGATGATCTCACCGTCTATGCCGTTGTTGCTTCTGCACTGGCAGAGGTTGGCGACAGCCTTAATGAATACCATGCATTGTCGTTACACGCGACAGATGACGCTTCACTGAAACGCATGGAAAAACTGCAAAGCATTATTGAGCTACACGATGGCTGGCAGCTACAACAACGCATAGAAGCCACACTATCTAAGCTTTCTCTCGAGCCTGATAAAACAATGGGGGAACTCTCAGGTGGGTGGCGGCGTAGAGTGCTACTGGCAAAAGCACTGGTCATTGACCCTGACGTACTCTTGCTCGATGAACCGACTAACCACCTGGATATTGACAGCATTTACTGGCTCGAAGAGACACTCTTGTCATTTCAAGGTGCGCTAGTGCTCATTAGCCATGACCGTTTTTTACTGCAACGGTTGGGCAATACTATCATTGAGCTCGACCGTGGGCATCTCTGGGCTTATAACGGCAATTACGATTCATTTTTAGCCGATAAAGAAAAACGCCTAGAAGAAGAGGCACGCCACCAAGCATTGTTTGACAAGCGTCTGGCAGAAGAAGAGCGCTGGATACGCAAAGGGATTAAGGCCCGACGCACACGTAATGAAGGGCGAGTCAGAAAGCTTAAAGAAATGCGCGAAGAGCGCCAACAACGGCGCAACCTACAGGGTCGAGCAGAATTTGCCATTGAGCGCGGAAGTGAATCCGGCAAAATAGTTTTTGAAATTAACGATGTTCATTACCAGTGGCCCAATAACCCAAGCCCTTGTGTCGATGGTTTTTCTGCCAATATCATTCGTGGAGACCGCATTGGTTTTATTGGTCCAAATGGCTCAGGGAAAAGCACACTGTTACAATTAATGTTAGGGGACTTATCACCGCAAACAGGGAGTATTCGCCAAGGAACAAAGCTTTCTATTGCTTATTTTGATCAACAACGCAACCAGCTAGACTTGACTAAAAATGCAATTGATAACGTTGCTGGCGGCCGTGAATATATCACGATTAATGATCGAGATATTCACGTTATCAGCTATTTAAACGATTTTTTATTCAGCGGCGAGCGTGCGCGCACCCCCGTATCAGCACTCTCTGGCGGCGAGAGAAACCGCGTATTACTAGCGCGATTATTTAGCCAGCCCAGCAATCTTTTAGTCCTTGATGAACCGACTAACGACCTTGATATAGAAACCTTGGAGCTTCTTGAAGATCGCTTAATGGACTACGCAGGAACAGTGTTGCTCGTCAGCCATGATCGCCGATTTATCGATAATGTTGTTACCAGCCTTGTGGTTTTTGAAGGTCAGGGCAGGCTGGCTGAATACGTGGGAGGCTACAGTTATTGGTATGAACACTTTAGCGCCCGACAACATAAAAACAGTGTATCAAAATCGTCAAAAAGTACAGCAGAGACGACGACTAACACCAAAGGTAAAAAAGCTCAAAAACTCAGTTATAAATTGCAACGCGAGTTAAGTTCGCTGCCTGATACTATTGCGACATTAGAACAGACAATAAAAACTCTAGAGGCACAAATATCTAATCCCGATTTTTATCAACAAGAGCAGTCTATCATCAATGAGCAGCTTGCCGAGCTTACACAAACACAACAGCAACTGGAACGTTTGTATATACGCTGGGAAGAATTAGAGTCTATGCAAGATTAATGGGCACACCACAACGAGAACATATCTATGCATTCATGGTTACCTGTGTTTATTATTATTGGTGTTATTGCACTGGTCGTTGGGCCAGTAATGATGATGCGCCCCAGCCATCGCCAAAAACAACTAATAGCGCTGCGTGCAGCCGCAACAGCCGCAGGTATGCGGCTACGCTTAGATGCTCAAACACCAAAAGGGAACAACAGTAACGCTGCGATCTACAGCCTTCCTTGGAGTGAAGCTCAAGCTATCACACCATGGTGCTTAAAAAGGCAAGCCTTCTCGCACGAGGTACACTTTCACCAACAATGGGATTGGAGCGGGGAAGGGCGCTGCCCAGCCGCTTGGGAAGCAGCACTGCTCGATATTGTTTCACAGCTAGGCGATGATATCGTTGGCATAGAAGCCGATCAATATATGCTGGGTATTTTTTGGCAGGAAAAAGGCGGGCTTACGCGTTTTAAGTCACTAGAGGCCGAGCTGAATCGTTATCGTGATACATTAAGCCAGCGGCATTTATAACAGAGTACAACGGCTATGAAGCCGCTTCAACATCATCTTCGCTATCGTGTTTATCAATGTGCTCACTGATATTATCATCAATCTCGGCAATAGGATTAAACTCAGTCTCAGGCATTAAATCTTCGCTAATAGCAACACGGCTCCCGTGTAAAATAGCACCAATTTCCCGTAAAAAACGTTGGCGTAATTCAGACGGATGGGAAGACTTAACCAATGCAATCTGTGCCTTTTTGTAAAAGGCAGTAGCCGTTAAATTATCAGCGCGATGCAACGCTTTATGGCCTTGTATAACACTGGATATTACATCGAGCTGTAAATGCAGCCATGATAAATCCAGTAAATACTCCTTTAGCTCAACGGCTGATAACATGCCAGTTGAATGCCGTCGGCGCAATATGCGGCCAGCTTCACTGACACAAGCCTGACGACGGGCTATCTGCACATCACTATCACACATACGCGATACCCTGCGCTTATTGCCTGAACTAAATTCTTCGCGGCGGCCTTTCGCATTATTCAATCCTGCCGTAAGATAGGAGGCCATAGGGTCAAGCTCAATCATTGCCTCGTAACGCTCTATAATCTCTTCGTTGATTATTTTGACGACTTCGCGCTGTTGGTAGATTTCATCGAGTTCCAAGACGACATCTTCAAGTGATTCAACCCACTGTTTTAACTGGTTAAGCTTTTTACGTAGAAAACGTGCATTAGCCTCTTTACGATTGGCAAGGCCGATCACAACCAGTGATCCAATAACTAGGCAGATTGAAAATATAAGAACAGACAGTGCAGTCATGGGCAAATGCAGCTATGTTTAAGAAGATTGCTTTATAGCTATCGGCTACATTCGTAAAATCTTTAGTGTTACACTATAGTTAATTCTTACAAAACATAGACTTATATTAGGTTGTTATTAATAATCACAGGTTATATAGCGTATAGATAAGCGTCATTTTTACTATCATTAATAGGTTGTCAGTTGGTTATTTTGTAAATAATTACTTGACCAGATGAAAAACAGGACTTATATATGCGCACCCGATTGGTGTTTTTTTTAAAAGCTGTTCGCTTTTTGACCAGCCGCAAAAAGCCTGCTTGGGTGACCACATGTTCCTATATTGTCAATTGTACATAAATGCGAGTGCGCGATGAGCACAGCAAATACTGTAGTAACAATATAAGATTGGAGCTGTTTTTATCGTTGTATCAGTTAGCCAACAAATGAAATTAAAGAGAGTTTGAGACCAACTATGGCCAAATCGTTAGTAATCGTTGAATCACCTGCAAAAGCAAAAACGATTAACAAGTACTTAGGCAGTGAATATATCGTTAAATCCAGTGTCGGGCACATCCGTGACCTACCCACCAGCGGTTCGGGTAAATCAACAGTAGACCCGAAAGAGCGTGCTAAACAAGCTGCACTGACACGCAAAATGTCACCTGAGCAAAAAAGTAAACACAAAGCAAAGAAATCAAAACAGCAACTTGTCAAACGGATGGGGATTGACCCAGAAAACAACTGGCAGGCCCATTATGAAATTCTGCCAGGAAAAGAAAAAGTTGTCGATGAGCTTAAAAAGCTCGCCAGCAATGCCGACACCATTTATCTCGCAACGGATTTGGATAGAGAAGGAGAGGCTATTGCGTGGCATCTGCGTGAAGCCATTGGTGGCGATGACGACCGATACCGCCGCGTTGTTTTCAACGAAATTACTAAAACCGCAATTCAAAAGGCCTTTGAAACCCCGGGCCCTATTGATCAACATAGAGTTGATGCCCAACAAGCCAGACGTTTTCTCGACCGTGTTGTCGGCTACATGGTCTCACCATTGCTGTGGGAAAAACTGGCGCGAGGGCTATCTGCTGGTCGTGTTCAATCTGTTGCAGTGCGCCTTGTTGTGGAACGCGAGCGCGAAATTCGTGCATTTATACCAGAAGAGTACTGGGATATTTTTGCCTCGCTGTTAAGCGCCGATAAAAATGCGATACGCTTTGAAGTCAAAAAACACAAAGGAGGTGCGTTTCAGCCTAAAAACGAAGCTGAGGCAATGGCGGCTGTTGGTGAATTAGAAAGTGCTCGCTATAGTGTCGCTAAACGAGACGACAAACCGACAACCTCGAAACCCGGCGCGCCCTTTATCACCTCAACCCTGCAACAAGCCGCCAGTAACCGGCTTGGGTTTAGTGTGAAAAAAACCATGATGATGGCACAGCGTCTTTATGAAGCGGGCTATATTACGTATATGCGAACGGATTCAACTAACTTGAGTAAAGAAGCCGTTGAACTGTGTAGAGAGTATATTCTCGATAACTACGGCAAACGCTATCTACCTGAAAACCCGCTATCGTATTCCAGCAAAGAAGGCGCGCAAGAGGCCCACGAAGCGATTCGCCCCTCTGCTGTTGGCACGCAGCCCACTGGGCTCAAAGGAATGGAAAGAGACGCTGAACGACTCTACACTCTCATTTGGCAGCAATTTGTCGCTTGCCAAATGGCAAAAGCCGAATTTACCAGTACATCTATTGTCGTTGAAGCCGGAGACTTTGAACTTCGAGCCCGAGGCCGAGTTATCCGCTTTGATGGTTTTATGAAAGTACAGCCACCAAATAGCAAAAAAGAAGACGATGTTGTACTCCCCGACTTAGCCGTTGGCGACACCTTGAATTTAGAAAAGCTAGACCCCAAACAACACTTTACAAAACCAACAGCACGATTTACTGAGGCAAGCCTGGTAAAAGAACTAGAGAAAAAAGGCATCGGGCGTCCATCAACTTATGCCTCTATTATTTCGACCATTCAGGACCGTGGTTATGCCCATGTTGACAACCGCCGGTTTTACGCCGATAAGATGGGCGATATTGTCACTGATCGATTAGTAGAAAACTTTTCTGATCTACTCGATTACGGCTTTACCGCAAAAATGGAAGAGTCTCTGGATGATATTGCCGATGGTAGTATCAAGTGGCGCTCACTATTAGATGATTTTTATAAAGACTTTAATGAGAAGTTATTAAAAGCGCAAGATGCCGATGCGGGGATGCGCGGCAATACACCCACAGAAACTAATATTGAATGTACCACGTGTTCAAGACCCATGCAGATTCGCACAGGTTCTACAGGCGTTTTCTTAGGGTGTTCTGGTTATGCACTGCCACCAAAAGAACGCTGTAAAACAACCATGAATCTTATCGCCGGTGATGAAGCCATTAGCCTTGAAGACGATGACGATGCAGAAGTACATCAGCTTCGAGCGAAAAAGCGATGTCCTATTTGTACCACCGCAATGGATAGTTATTTACTCGATGAGGCTCGCAAGCTGCATATCTGTGGTAATAACCCCGACTGCTCCGGTTATGAAATAGAGCAGGGTAGTTTTAAAATCAAAGGCTACGATGGCCCTGTTATTGATTGCGACAAATGTGGCAATGAAATGCAACTAAAAACCGGGCGTTTTGGTAAGTACTTTGGTTGTACCAATGAAGAGTGCAAAAATACACGGAAGCTTTTACGCAATGGTGAAGCTGCACCACCGAAAATGGACCCTGTACCTATGCCTGAGCTTCAGTGTGTCAATGTCGATGACACCTATATTCTACGTGACGGCGCCAGTGGTCTCTTTTTAGCCGCGAGTCAATTTCCTAAAAATCGTGAAACCCGTGCACCGCTCGTTGAAGAAATATTGCCTCATAAAGATGAAATTGACCCTAAATATACCTTTTTATTTTCAGCGCCAACCGAAGACAATGACGGCAATAAAACCGTTATTCGCTACAGCCGAAAAACAAAGGAACAGTATGTACAAACTGAGATTGAAGGCAAAGCAACCGGTTGGAAAGCATTTTATGAAGGTAATCGTTGGGTGATTACTGAGGCTAAAAAAGCGGTAAAGACAAAAGCTTCGGCTAAAAAGCCAGCCAAGAAGAAAACTGCCAGCAAAAAATCAGCGACAAGTAAATAGGCAGGGGATTACTATTAACCCCTACACACAACAGGTAAGTCGGTGCATCAGTGCGGCTAAAGTGCAACTCTCGCTCGCCGAGCGAGAGGAGCTTGCAGCGCCAGTTTACCAACGGTGCTGTATTGAATCCGCTTTGATTCAGCTATATTGTGCCGTTACACATTATTGCAATGAGCTACGAACGCACTACGAACTACCTTTGCTCGCACATCGTGAGACCGATACCCTTGCTTTTGTTCAGTGCGATACCAGCCAAGTCGTAGAAATATCAGAGCTACAACGTATATTATCAAGTGATGATACTTGGCTGTCAAAAATATTGAACGCACCGCACACTATACTTGACATTAGTCTTGAGAAAAAAACAACCAATACGTCTACTAACCAAACAATTTTACCCGCAAATATCATTCCTCTAACAGAAACCACATCTGATAGTCAGTATATTGACATACCCACAATAAAAGATTATCTCTTTAAATTTCAAGAACTTATAGCCAGACAAAGAGCTAACCTTATCGAATATTGACCATTTATCGTCTGATGAATGACCTTGGATTCAACATCTTAAGGGTGATATAGTTCATTTGTACTACGCGATAAATATAACAATAAGTAATAACTAATTGATTAGGAGTGCTTGACGATGGCTGCATGGCTTTATGAAATCATAACACTACCGAGTGACGATATTGCGCTCAAACGCATTGGTGAACACGAAGAGCCTTTATTTACATTGCGTATTGCACGTGATGCCCAAGGTGCATTGGGTGGAAGTAAAGAAGCACTGGCTAAAATCATGTTTGAGTCCGCCTTAGAATATCTAAATGGTATGGACAAAGACTTTTACCATGAAAGTGCTGCCAATGAAGAAGATATTACCAACCCTGAATACGAAGAAATGATGCCCGCTATTCACTAATAATGAAGGGCATTATATAAGTGCGGTTTATGCTGCCTGTTATATCGGCTTATTCATCTCAATAAGTCAGGTAAATGGATTATACGTTGCCATACAGACACAAAGTTGGTAACAGCGATACCAACGTAATTGTGAGCACACTCATTACCCCAGCAACTTGATGAGGCCAGTAGTATTTTCTGTAATCAATCCAGTTTGAAAAAATCTAATCAGTGAGCGACTTTGGTATATCTTTAGTTTGAGTTACTCGATAATGGTCTAGTGTATTCATACTATATCATCAAAGCATTATCTAATAGATACGTATGTATCGAGTTAAAATGAAGTTATGTTCCTCTTATTTTTCTTATTACTACAAATTATTTTTCTAGGGCCTTCGCTTCTTATCTGGGCTTTATGTAAATGGTTTTTCTCAAAATACATATCTATCAATCCATACTTAGGAACCTTTCTGTGTTTTCTTGGCGCAATAGCCACTGCCTTTTTTTTTAATATAGAGTTAGAAGGGGGGGTGTTAAGTGGAATAGTTATATCTAGCCTTTTATCGTTTATCTACAGCCTTATTATCAATCTTGGAATAGTATTATTTAACTATATTGTGGCACGCAAAAATATATAAATATCACTCCACGAAACATTTTGTTCCACGAAACATCCTGTATTGACACGTACAACCGTCTAAAAGCTACCTGATTAAGATCCATGATTAGCCTCTGGTCACCATATAGAAAAGGAGTAACATATTGTTAAGAATAGTAGATTATATAAGCCCTAAAGTATTGCTCAGAGGCTGGGCTGCTTTAGTCGCTGTATCTGTCTATAATCACCATATGATCACTACAGCGCTAACAATAGCGCCAGCAAATAATAATAAACAGCTATAATAATAGAAAACTGATGGCATAAGGGCAGTGATATGTCTAAAGAGCAACTCTTTGGGTACTTTGAACAACTCAACAGCATAACAGATTTTTTAAGCCTACTTGCACCGTTTATCTTTTTTGTCGCAGGGCTAAGTATTCTTATTTTCAATAGATACCAAACCGTTATGTTTAATCGTCGATGCGATATACCCGTAGAGGCCAAAATCACAAAGTCTGAGCTTATCGAATACGTAAGCCATACTAGTGACAGCTCATCAATGAGCTATCGCCCGGTACTCGCATATACTTATGAAATTGATGCTAAAACCTATCATTCAGAACGCATTTTTTATTCTTCGCGTGCCGTAAGCTCAAACCGTAAGCTCGATATGGAAGCATTTGTTCAAAAATATCCCGTCGATGCGTTGGTTACAGCTTTTGTAAGTACTGAAAATAAAGACGATGCCTATCTTGAAAAACAAGCACCTGGCGAGTGGCTATTTATGGCTGTAGGTTGTGCCCTATTGTTTATAGGCCTTATTATCTATGCTGTATTTTCTTAGCAGTAATTTTCTAGTAACAATATTTTAACAACAATAACAGTGCCAACAACACGATCAACACTAATATCAATATCAATATCGCCAGCAACGGCTTCAAGGAAGAACAGTTTATAAGGTTTTATCTGACCCGGTATTCAATCGATAATATCGAGGTTGAATAGGTATCATCTAGAAGGATTATCTTTTACAGCAGTACCTACCAATAATGGTAATGCTATTAGTATCACACTACTATCTAGCCCGTATAATAACACCCTGCGTATTACCCTTAGATCCCGCTTGCTCCATTGCTTTTACATCATCTTCACTCAGTTGATCCAACTGTGCAACAACGGTGTGGCTATTGCCCTGAGCTAATGCTTCCCAAATAACCCAGCGATTATCGACAGATTCTGGGATATGGATAAGTCGAAGGCGGTTTAAATTGGCACCGTAAGCTTGTAGTACGGCTTTAGCCGGCGCCTTATCGACAATCCACGTCAACCAGCGATCAGCATTGTGCTGGGTAAGTTGTGCGATGACTGGTAGTAATAACGTGGTATACCCTAGACTCGATGGCAAAATAATTTCGCTGATTCTGCGTAGTGATGCATCTGTATTTACCGCTAGGTTTTTATATGCCGTTTCATGAGACGCGAAATGCTGGAGTGGAGTTGCCATTATGTAGTCCTCTATACAGAATCTAAACTATAGTATTTTTGAGTTAATATATTGCTGCTGGAACACTAGGCCCAGCAGGCTAGCTAATGAGTGGGCACTAATGTCGGCGCAATACACCAACACTGAGACCTTCAATGGCAAATGCCTTTTCACGCAAGTCGACTTCAATGGGCGCATAGTTTGCATTTTCAGCAATCAGCTTCACCATGTGGCTATTACGCTGACGCTGATAACGTTTAACCGTCACCTCATCTTCAATACGTGCAACTACAATCTGACCATTTTTGACGTTCTCGGTGCGGTGTACCGCCAGTAGGTCGCCATCATTAATCCCTACATCAATCATACTGTCACCGTGGACTTCTAAAAAATAATTGGCCGGTGGTGTAAAGAAATCACTGGGCAGTTGGCAGTAATCTTCAATATGTTCTTCAGCTAATATCGGGCTGCCTGCGGCAACTCGGCCAACAATAGGAATACCCGTTTGCTGATCGGGCAGGCGAATACCTCGCGAAGCGCCTGGTACCATTTCAATGGCCCCTTTACGGGCGAGCGCACGCAGGTGCTCTTCGGCGGCATTAGCTGAACGAAAGCCCAGCTCCGTAGCGATTTCAGCTCGGGTAGGCGGGTATCCGGTATCGTCCATATAATCTTTGATTAATTGGAGGACTTGTTCCTGCCGAGTTGTGAGCTTAACCATGGTATCTCCTGGTGGTCGGTGGTGCGGTTTAGTAAGTGGTTTGATGGCCGTTAAACCTAGCGTAGAACTGCTGATATGTCTGTTAGAAACGATATCTGTGCATAAAAACAGTCTGTTTTTTTATACAGTATGTGCATTTTATACAGTATCTTATACAGTGCTGCAAGTATTTCTCTGGACTTTTTTGGTGTGATGACGCATTTTTTAACTTAATCAATACGTTATAGGGCAAACTTCTTGACAGGACTAAGGCCGAACCGTATGTTTCGCCAACCACTTTGTAAGGAATCAATTATGCCCCTTGGCCCGATAATGCTAGATCTGGACGGTACAAGATTAACCGCCGAAGAGAAAACACTCTTACAACACCCCTTAGTTGGGGGGGTTATTTACTTTTCCCGTAATTATGAAAGTATCGAGCAGATTGAACAGCTCTCGAGCACTATTCGCGAAATACGCCCAGAGATACTAATTGCCGTCGATCAAGAGGGTGGCCGAGTACAGCGTTTTAAAGAAGGGTTTACTCGCCTGCCAGCGATGCAACGCTTTTTACCGCTGTATCGAAAAAATCCTGCCTCAGCAACTACGCTGATCAAAGATTGTGGTTGGCTAATGGCCTCTGAGTTGCTCTGCGTGGGCATCGACTTTAGCTTTGCCCCAGTGCTGGATGTCGATGATCATCATTGTAGTGTGATTGCCGACAGAGCTTTCTCGAACCAACCCGAGCAGGTGATTGAATTGGCCAGTGCCTTTATTGATGGTATGCACGAGGCAGGGATGGCGGCCACGGGGAAGCACTTCCCTGGGCACGGTAATGTAAACCAAGACAGCCACCTGACACTCCCTGAGGACGATCGCTCAATGGAGGATATCGCAAGCAGTGACATGCTGCCATTTCGCCAGCTGGCATCCTCACTTGATGCCATTATGCCGGCTCATATACGCTTCCCCCAAATAGATCCTGAACACCCGGTTGGCTTTTCAACATATTGGTTACAGGATATTTTACGCAAACAATTACAATTTAGTGGTGTGATATTCAGCGATGACCTCACCATGGAGGGCGCTGCAATTGCTGGTAGCTACAGCGAGCGAGCCCACCTAGCAATAGCCGCCGGCTGTGATATGGTTCTGATCTGTAATCACAGGGCTGGGGCATTAGAAGTTATTCGCACACTAGAGCAGCAGGTATCTAAGGGGCATCGTTTCAGCGAAAAGCGCCTAGTAAGCATGCAAGCTAAACGAAAGCCATCACTGCGACAACTGAAAGACGAACAGCGCTGGCAGCGTGCAAACGCTATTATGGGCGCGATGACAGCATCGAATTAACATACAAAAGGGTTACTGGTTTATGAAAGAGGAGTTTGCATCACTGCTCACGTTTTTGCAGCGCGAAGACCTGTGGATACTACAAGTATTTATTACCGTATGTGCCACATTATTTTTTGCCTACTTTATCTCCCGGCTACTAAAAAAGCTACTGGCTAAAGCACAGCTCACTAAAAACTTTTGGGACGATGTGATTGTCTCTTCTGCTCAAGGCCCTATTCGTTGGTTTATATGGCTCATGGGTATCTCTTTTGCGACTGAACTATTGCGCGAGCAAGCAGGGGATACCTTTCTCAATATTGTCGATATTGTGCGTGATGTCGGTATTATTACTTTACTGGGTTGGTTTTTAATTCGCTTTATTTCTCGCGCTGAGCGAAACCTTATCGATGCGCCTACAGGTAAGAAAGTGATCGATGAGACAACGGCATCGGCCATAGGCAAGCTCTTGCGTATCTCTGTTATTGTAACGGCAATGTTAGTGATTATGCAGTCAATGGGCTACAGCATTTCTGGTATTTTAGCCTTCGGTGGTATCGGCGGGCTAGCGGTTGGCTTTGCCGCTAAGGATTTATTGGCCAATTTTTTTGGCGGCTTAATGATTTATTTAGATCGCCCTTTTGCTGTGGGTGATTGGGTGCGTTCACCGGATCAAAATATTGAAGGTACTGTAGAAGATATTGGTTGGCGGTTAACGCGCATTCGCACCTTTGATAAACGCCCATTATATGTTCCCAATGCCACCTTTACACATATCTCTCTAGAAAACCCTTCGCGAATGCTCAATCGCCGAATTTATGAAACCGTGGGCATTCGCTATGACGATGCTGACAAAATGTCGGTCATTATTAATGATGTAGAGGCCATGCTACGCAATCATGAAGCGATTGATACGCAGCAAACATTGATTGTTAATTTTAACGCTTTTGCACCATCATCACTGGACTTTTTTATTTACACCTTTACGAAAACAACCAACTGGGTTGAGTTTCACACGATTAAACAAGATGTCTTACTACAGATTTTACGTATCATCGAAAGCCATGGTGCACAGTGTGCTTTTCCCACATCAACCGTACATATCGCCAGTACACCGCCAGAGCATGACTCTGTGGCTGCAATCAACCCCGGGAAAGCCTAACTATGTCTTTATTGGATTCATCTGAGCTGGCTGGCGCTACTTGCCTGTATAGTTTTGCACAAATCGATAATGCTCTCACAACACTAGCACAAGCAATCACTGCTGAGTACTGCACTACACACAGTAACGCTAGCAGCGAAAGTGTACTGGTCATAGGCGTAATGACCGGCGCTATTGTCGTTATGGGGCATTTACTCCCTAAACTCGATATTCCGATAGAAGTCGATTACATTCATGTATCACGCTACGGTGATAAACTTCAGGGCGAGCAACTCAACTGGTTGGCTTACCCTAAGCAGCCATTGAATGGTCGTTCCATATTATTAATTGATGATATTTTTGATGAAGGCGTCACACTACAGGCAGTCACTCGCTACTGTTATGAACAAGGCGCGCACACGGTAAAATCTTGCGTATTATTAGATAAGCAACACCCGCGAAAGGTCAGCCACTACAGCGTAGATTATACCGCTTTGCACGTTGTTGATCGCTATGTATTTGGCTTTGGCCTTGATCACGCTAATCGCTACCGCAACCTACCTGGCATTTATGCACTGCCTGATACGACTGCGACATAAACAACTAGAGAGGAGATGGCATGCCACACTTAGCCATTATTGGCGGTTCAGGTTTGGACCAATGCGACTTTTTACACAATGCACAGCCAACAACAGTAAATACGCCCTATGGCGACCACTCATCACCGATTAGCTCTGGAGTCTTGGCAGACACTGCGGTTTTATTTTTACCTCGCCACAGTGCCGGCCACCATGTTCCGCCCCATAAAGTTAACTATCGCGCAAATATATATGCATTAAAACAATTAGGTGTTACCCGCATTCTCGCCTTTAACGTTGTCGGGGGGATTAGCCATGAAATGCATCCGGGGCGCTTTATAATACCCAGCCAAATTATTGACTATACCTATGCACGCGAGCATACATTCAGTGATGGGCAAACAACAGAGCCGGTTGTACATATCGATTTCAGCGAACCTTACAACCGTGTATTAAGCGAGAAAATTTACGCGCTACTCGAACAACAGCAGCTCAATTGTAAAATAGGAGCAACCTATGGTTGCACGCAAGGGCCGCGATTGGAATCGGCCGCTGAAATTAAAAAACTCGCCAGTGACGGCTGTGACATCGTTGGCATGACGGCAATGCCCGAGGCTGCACTGGCAAAAGAGCAGGGTATTGAATATGTCAGCCTTTGCCTGGTGGTGAATTGGGCCGCAGGAATCAACCAAGGCGAACTGCTAATGGATGATATTTATGAGTGCATAACACAAGGTATGGCACGTATTAAAATATTGCTGCCAGATTTAGCAAAAACTTTGCGATAATTCACGAAAAACTGACACAGTAGTATAGACATTGGTTTTTTCTTGTATGAGAATGCACCAATAAGTTAAGGTTTTTTATCAATAAAAGATAACCTAGAACTTATTAATCTATTCGTTACTTATGTATATCGTTCAGTATTGATAAGGTTAATACCGGTCATAATAACGAGCATTGAATAGCGCATAGCGAATTATAGCAATAGTGGTAGTAACACCATTAATTAATTGCTAACGGGTTTGGCATTATTGCAACACACATACCGTGTGGGTAATACCAAACATACTAATGATCATAGTCAGATTTATTACAAGGAGGTATGCAAGCGCATTGGATTGACAAATTTAATTGCATTATATGACACTATAAAAATAAAGGGGACATTCGAATGTCACGTCGGGTATCGGGAATTGTTAAGTGGTTTAATAACGCACGCGGTTATGGTTTTATTACAGCGACCGGGGAAAATGACGATATTTTTGTGCACTATAGAAACATTCGTGGCGAAGGTTATCGCTCTTTAAATGAAGGCCAAACTGTTGAATTTAGCCTTCAAGAAGGCGACAAAGGCCTACAGGCTGATGATGTAACCAGTCTTGAAGAGCTTGCTGAAGTCTAGCTGTCTGCGGTGCTAACTAACAGTAAGTAGCCCGTAACCGCAAAAAAATGCTCTCACAGTAGTCAATCACTTATATGTCATATTTGGCGGGCTGCTGCTTAAGCAGAGCAGCGAGCCGAGCACAGAATCTTTCGATGCATGATGTAATGGTTGTATTTATTAAACAGCAAGCAGCGATAATTCTGATGATATTATTGTCTTGCCGCCTATAACGGTGTAGGCACGTTGCGCCGACTATATTCTTAAGTGCCAAACGTTTGCTGGCGTATGCGCACAAGCACCTAGAACCCCAATGCGAAGTATTGTTATAACTTATCGCTACCGGTTTTTTATTCTCTTCGAGTGACACAAAAAACAACATAAACACCTATTCATCAATCATTTCCAAAAAGCTTATGATTATCGATTAATACTAATAATCGGATAGAAGGGATAGGGTTTTATTATTAAACCGCTACAGGTAAACATTAGCGCGTAACACTGATGTTATCGATAAATTAACACCAGTAAGTTATTAACCCCATTGTTCGGGTAAGTTTCGGTTAAAACACCCAGCTCTTTTTCATATTATCTATATGCATAAAGCCGAGCATTTCACTCGTATACCGACTAAACTAGGAGCTTTTAATTGGGGTAATCAATATCAATAACCCCATCTCCGGGTGATCAATATAATGTAATTCCTTACTGCGCATGCGGCGCTTTTGTTTTAAGGTCACAATGCGGCCAATATCGGCATTATTTGTTAGCGCCTGATCAAAGCGATCTTCACTCGCAGGGTTCGGTAGCAGCGGCCAGGATTCCTCTGCACCTGACTGATTAGCCCCTGCCAAAGAGCTTAGCCAGAGATTGGTTTGTAAATGCAGATAACGAGAGACACTCAAGGTAATAGAGCCCTCTAGCTCTTTATGTTCACCAAGACGCTCACCGCCGCTAATAATAATGCTCGCGGCGTGTTTTTTTGAGGTGACAGGTTGCTGCCACGCTTGATGAAACAGTACTTTATAATCTTCACTTTTACGCAGGGTATAATTGTGGCCACCTAAACGGTGTGTGCTTTTAGGTAGCACCTTGTACGCTGTTTTACCCTCAGCACCGCTGTGCAGCCATCGCCGCTTTTGCGGATACTGTAATGTGACATCATTACGCCAAACCTCATCGGTAGCCTCAGCAGCACCTAAGCGTTTAAACACCAGCACCTCGACCTTATACCAGCGAGACGCGGCGTAGGTATTAGCGGCTAATGAGCAGAGTAACACCGACAATCCAAGAGTTAGCAGGCGAGGGCGCAAACAGGCGAATAAAGAATTTTTCATGGATAAAGCCATTTGTTAAATTGTTGTTTAATAGTACGTTGGGCGCGGGACCTATTCAACCAGCCAATGGGGCACAACCGCTACAATAGCACGTCTTTTCACTCATTTTATGCGCAGGTTTCTCGCTATGTGGCACTTAAACGATTAAAAATAGTATCAACCTGGCTTAAACGCTCCTCGGCACTCGCCATCGGGTGCTTGAATGTTAACTGATTTGCCCCTTGAAGTTGATAGTTCTGCGGCTGAGTTTGCACCATTTTTACAATAGTCAGGGGGTCTACCTTTGGGCTTGCGGAGAATTCAATACGCCCACTAGCCGCGCCGGCCTCTACCTTTGTTATACCTAAATGTTCAGCGCGTAATTTAAGCTCGGTTACGCGTACCAGATATTTCACTGGTTCAGGTAAAAGTCCAAAGCGATCGATCATTTCAACTTGTAACTCACGTAAAGCACCCGCCTCTTTAATTGCAGATAGCCGTTTATAGAGCGTTAAACGCGTATGTACATCAGGCAAGTAATCTGCGGGGATCAAAGCAGGAATGCGCAAGTTAATATCAACACTATCTTTAATTAACCCAATATCGGCAACGCTTTTACCTTCGCGGATAGCCTTGACCGTTTGCTCAAGCATATCCATATACAAGGTAAAGCCAATGGTTTGTATTTGACCACTTTGGTCTTCACCTAGTAGCTCACCCGCACCTCGTATTTCAAGATCATGAGTCGCTAAAGTAAATCCAGCACCCAGATCATCGGCACTGGCAATTGCCTCTAGCCGTTTAACCGCATCTTTTGTCATTGTTTTTGGCGGCGGCGTTAGTAAATAGGCATACGCTTGGTGGTGTGAACGCCCAACCCGCCCACGCAATTGATGTAGCTGCGCTAAACCAAATTTATCCGCACGTTCAATAATAATGGTATTGGCATTAGGTACATCAATACCGGTTTCAATAATCGTACTGCATACCAATACATTGAAGCGCAGATGGTAGTAGTCACCCATTACTTGCTCAAGTTCACGCTCACGCAATTGACCATGGGCAATACCCACCCGAGCCTCAGGAATAAGTGCCTCAATATCACGCGCTGCTTTTTCAATGGTTTTAACTTCGTTATGCAGAAAATACACTTGCCCGCCACGTAAAATTTCACGTAGAACAGCTTCTTTGACCAAGTGCTCATCGCGTTGACGCACAAATGTTTTAACAGACAAACGCCTGGCTGGCGGTGTAGCAATAATGGATAAATCCCGAATACCGTGCATAGCCATATTCAGCGTTCGAGGAATGGGCGTGGCAGTCATTGTTAAAATATCAACTTCACTGCGCAGTGACTTTATCGCTTCTTTTTGGCGTACACCAAAGCGATGTTCTTCATCAATAATTAATAGACCCAGTGCTTTAAATTTAATATCACTACTTAGTAGTTTATGAGTACCTATAATAATATCGACATGACCCGAAGCCATTTTATCGATTACCGCTTGGGTATCTTTGCTTTGTTTAAAACGTGATATCACCTCAACATTTACTGGCCAGTCGGCAAAGCGGTCTTTAAAATTTTCATAGTGCTGCTGCGCTAGTAAAGTAGTTGGTACAAGAATCGCAACTTGCTTGCTCGCCTGTGTCGCGATAAATGCAGCTCGCATTGCCACTTCTGTTTTACCAAAACCTACATCACCACAAACGAGACGATCCATTGATTTAGGTGATAGCATATCTGCACGCACAGCGGTAATCGCTGCGTGTTGGTCGGGTGTTTCTTCAAAGGGGAAAGTCGCCACAAAACGCTGATAGTCTGTATCGATACGCGGAAAAGCAAAACCGCCTCGCGCTTGTCGGCGCGCATAGATATCAAGCAGTTCAGCTGCCACATCGCGTACTTGCTCTGCGGCTTTATTTTTCGCTTTTTGCCATTGCTCGCTACCTAGCTTATGCAGGGGCGCCATAGATTCCTCAGCCCCGGTATAGCGGCTAATTAAATGTAAATGCGTTACCGGTACATACAGCTTTGCCTCGTTACTATACTCTAAGGTTAAAAATTCATTATCTTGATTGTCGACAGTGATGGTCTCTAAACCGCGATAGCGCCCAACACCGTGATCGATATGTACAACCGGGGCACCGACTTTCAGCTCGGTAAGGTTTTTAATAATTTGATCGCTGTTATCACTAGTGGCTTTGCGACGACGGCGTTGTTGCACTTGCTGGCCAAATAACTGAGCCTCGGTAATAATCACCAGCGCTGGCTCACTCAGCGATAGCCCTTGATCGATAGGCGTCTCTACAATCGCTATTTGAGCATCGCTAGTAACAAAACTGTTCCAGCTATCGACAGAAGCCGGATCAATACCCAATGGCTGTAGTAGCTCTAATAAAGCCTCGCGCCTGCCTGCGGATTCAGCACAAAAAAGTACACGGTGCTGAGTCTCAATAATAAATTGCTCAAGAGATGCAAAAGGGTTCTGCGCTTTAGCATCAATAATAAAATTAGGCGGTGTTTGTGTCGTAAAGGCAATGTGGCCATCGGTGGCACTAGGTGGCAATATATGGCATCGATTAAATGCTTTCATCTGCGCAAATAATGCTGCGCTATCAAGAAATAATTCGGTGGGTTTAAGAATGGGGCGCTGAATATCGCCACATCGGCTTTGGTAGCGCTCATCAATTTCCTGCCAGTAGTGTTCAGCCAGTTCATCAAGGCTTACTTTATCACCATCAAAGGTAAACACGCTGGTGTTTTCAGGCAAATAATCAAATAAAGAGGCGCACTGTTCAAAAAATAAAGGTAAATAATATTCGATACCCGCAGGGGCAATACCGTCACTGACATCTTGATAAAGTGGGCAGTTGCGGTGATCGACATCAAAGCGCTGATGCCACTGCTGACGAAATTGACCAATACCGTGGCCATCTAACGGGAATTCTTTTGCCGGCAGTAAACGAATGCCATCGGCCTGCTCAATTGTGCGTTGGGTTTCTGGGTCAAACGTGCGCAGAGTCTCGATAGTATCATCGAATAAGTCGATACGATAAGGCAGCTCACTGCCCATTGGATAAATATCCATAAGCGAGCCACGAATAGCGAACTCCCCATGCTCATACACAGTATCCATGCATCGGTAACCTGCCTGCTCTAATTTCTGGCGCATTGCGTGTGCATCAAATGCATCGTTTTTATTAATCACCAAACTGTGGTGGTGCAAATAATCGACCGGAGGCAAACGATGCATCAGTGTTGTTACCGGCACAATGACAATACCACGCTTCATGGTCGTCAAATGGTATAACGCCTCTAGGCGAGCAGAAATAATATCTTCATGAGGTGAAAAGTGATCATAAGGGAGGGTTTCCCAATCAGTAAAGTGCCGCAGCGATACATCACTATCACCAATAAAAAAAGACAGAGCACTGTGCAAATTATGAGCGCTGGCAGTATCGGCGGTAATAACCAGTAATGGGCCTGAAGAGGCTTTAGCTGATTCTGCAATCGCTAAAGCAGATGCACTGCCATGCAAACCACCCCAGAGTTGTTTATTGCCACTACGACTGATATCAGGTGGGGTGATAGGGGAGAAAACTGCCATGAAAAACGTCTCAATCGATATTTAGCAAAAGACCATCAAACACTTATCATTAATCCATACGCGGCTAATACAACCAGCAATCCAGTATCTGGCGCCTATTTAATAGTTAAATAGTTAA
>Ga0193963_1000065_pt1 | contig 49954 bp, 55 predicted proteins | sample FB_6_MG_FD_140359 | JGI IMG/M metagenome (GOLD analysis project Ga0193963, IMG submission 140359) | Microbial mat bacterial communities from the Broadkill River, Lewes, Delaware, United States - FB_6_MG | ecosystem: Environmental > Aquatic > Freshwater > River > Microbial mats | place: USA...
CCATAGGTGGAAGTTGTGGTAACATCAAGCTTTTCCGGCTTGATCATCTCTCGCCAGTTAACATATGCAAGATTTTCAGATGACATTTAAATCTCCTGAATAGATAATTTGGTAGATCATGTATATGATAAACCTATTTAGAATAGAGCTCGACGATCAACTGTTCCTGGATCGGCAGTGAAATATCTTCCCTTCCAGGAAGACCGTTGATTTCACCTTTAAAACTGTCTTTATTAATCTCAAGCCACTGGGGAATACCACGCCTTACAATGGCGTCCAAAGAATCGATAATGGCCTGGATCGTTCTACTTTTTTCACAAAGTTCAATAACATCCCCTTTTTTAACCTGATAGGATGGGATATTAACCTTTTTTCCATTTACAGTAAAATGATTGTGGCGGACAAAATGACGACCCTGATTTCTAGAATTTGCGAATCCAAGCCTAAATACGGTATTATCTAACCGAGTCTCTAGTAATGTCAACAAATTAATACCAGTAATGCCTTTTTGCCGGTCTGCTCTTTTGAATGTGTTTCTAAACTGTTTTTCAGATAGACCATAAATGCGTTTAACTTTCTGTTTTTCCCGAAGCTGCATGCCGTAATCTGATTGTTTGATTCTTTTCTGACCGTGTTCACCAGGGGGGAACCCTCTTCTGTCAAAACTGCATTTATCAGAAAAACAACGATCCCCTTTTAGAAAAAGCTTCATATTCTCACGTCTGCACTGTCTGCAGACAGAACCTCTATATCTTGCCAAGTTTCCTCCTTTATCGATTATGATAAAGTTTACACATTAAAATTTTTTGGAATATTCACATTGATCAATTCCAAATGAATTGTATCTCGTTCCCGTTTGGGCGAAATCTTGCCCAGATGCAAGGGCATAAAAATTTGTAACCTTAAACAACCCGGAAGGTTGTGAGGCTTGCAAATATTTATGCAACGCCGCAGATGGGTGAGTATTCGTTTCAAACACTTACACGCGTCTTCTTTTGGGTGGGCGGCAACCGTTATGCGGTACCGGGGTAACATCCTTGATCATGGAAATATTGAACCCAAGTGCATGCAGTGCCCGAAGAGCGGATTCTCTTCCGGGGCCAGGACCTTTAACATATACCCCGATGTTTTTCATACCATGTTCCATTGCTTTAGCTCCTGCATCTTCTGCAACCAATTTGGCTGCAAAGGGTGTGGATTTTCTGGAGCCTTTGAAACCCTGCATTCCAGCGGATGACCAGGAAATAGTATTACCGTTTTCATCTGCAATGGTGACAATGGTGTTATTAAAGGTAGACTGAATATGCACTATGCCGGTTGATATATTTTTTTTAACCCGCTTTTTGGCAACGACCTTTTTAGACTTTTTCGCCATAATTGTTATCCCTTTTAATTAAGTCCTACTTTTTCTTCTTCACGGCCGCGCGTTTGGGACCTTTTCTGGTTCTGGCGTTGGTACTTGTCCGCTGCCCGTGGCAAGGCAGCCCTTTACGATGACGCAGTCCCCTGTAACATCCTAGATCCATCAACCGTTTAATATTCATGGACACTTCAGAACGCAGTTCACCTTCAACCTTGAACTCGGCATCAATGACTTTCCTGATATCATTTGCCTGTTCTTCGGTCAGATCGTTTGCCTTAATTGTGGGCTCAATGCCCGTTTTTTCAAGTATCTGCATAGATCTGCTGCGCCCAATACCATAGATATAGGTTAAAGCGATCCACGCATGCTTATCTCTTGGTAAGTCAACTCCAGCTATACGTGCCAAATTTTTCTATCCTCCTATCCTTGACGCTGTTTATGGCGCTTGTTGACACAAATGACTCTGATGACACCGCGCCGTTTAATAACTTTGCAGTCCCTACAGATTTTTTTTACAGATGCTCTGACTTTCATCTAACTGCTCCTCATCTCATTATTCCAATGTATACTTCATTTTATTATCCATAGTCCGGTATTATTTATACCGATAAGTAATTCTGCCACGGCTTAGGTCGTAGGGCGAAATTTCTACAGTCACCCTGTCGCCGGGAAGTATTTTTATAAAATGCATTCTCATTTTCCCGGAAATATGTGCCAGCAGAACATGCTTATTTTCCAATTCAACCTTGAACATGGCATTGGGAAGTGTTTCAAGGACTTTACCGTCTACTTTAATGGGCTCTTCTTTGGCCATAACTAAATTCTTCTCCTTTGTGGTGCCATATCAGGACCGGCTCTTGATCCGTTTATTTCCCGAGCGTCCCAGAAAACCATCATAATTGCTGGTAATCAAATGAGACTCTATCTGGGAAATGGTATCAATAGCAACACCAACAACAATCAACAGCGCTGTCCCGCCGAAATAAAAAGGTACGTTAAACTTATTCATCAATACGGTGGGTAGCACACAGACCACTGAGACATAAGCTGCACCGCCCACAGTAATTCTCGTGAGCACTTTATCAATATATTCAGCTGTCCGTTTTCCCGGTCGAATGCCCGGGATGTACCCGCCGTTCTTTTTCATATTTTCGGCCACATCTTCAGGGTTAAACTGAACTGCAGTATAAAAAAAGCAGAAGAAGACGATAAAACCAACATATAACAGGTAATACCAGATCGTTCCCGGGCTGAACATGCCAGCCACAGTCTGCATCATAGGCAGATTGATAAACTGGGCCAGCGTGGTGGGAAACATGATGATGGAAGATGCAAAAATAGGCGGAATAACGCCCGCTGTATTGATTTTAAGCGGAAGATGCGAAGTCTGTCCGCCATACATTTTTCTGCCGACCACCCGTTTGGCATAATGAACCGGGATTCTGCGTTGCGCCAATTCCATAAAAATAATGGCAGCAATCACAGCGACCATCAACACAACCAGTATGATGGTTGAAAACAGCCCCATCTCACCAGTGCTCAATAGCCGTCCCATCTTAATACCTGCTGACGGCATATTGGCGACAATACCGGCAAAAATAATCAAAGAGATACCATTACCGATCCCTCTTTCAGTAATCTGTTCACCAAGCCACATGATAAATGCAGTTCCCGCTGTCAAAGTGATAATAGTGATCAGTCTGAATCCCCACCCAGGATATGGTACAATGGGAATACCGGCAGGCGATGTCATGGCTTCAAGGCCCACAGCAATCCCAAACCCTTGTATGGCGCTTAAAACAACCGTACCATACCGAGTTAACTGGGTTTTCTTTTTACGACCGGCATCCCCTTCTTTCTTGAGCTGTTCAAGATAAGGAACAACCACGGTCATCAGTTCCAGAATAATGGAGGCACTAATATAAGGCATAATGCCCAGGGCAAAAATAGAAAGCCGCTCCAGCGCTCCACCAGAGAACATATTGAACATGGAAAATAAAGTGCCTGAAGCCGATGCAAAAAATGATTCCAGTGCTGCCCCGTCAATACCAGGCGTCGGGACATGCACCCCGACCCTGTAGACAAAAAGCAAGGCAAGCGTTATCAGTATCTTGCGTTTGAGCTCCGGCAGTTTGAGCATATTCTGGTAGCTGTTCTGGATCATTGGAACTTTTCCTTATACCTTTACGCTTATTCTACGCTGCCACCGGCAGTTTCAATTTTTTCTTTGGCACTTTGGGAAACCAAAATATTTTTCAGGACAAATTTCTTGGTCACCTCACCATTACCAAGAAGTTTAACCCCGTCCACAGCCCCTTTGACAAGACCCGCGTCCCTAAGGACGGCCTCGGTGATTTGAGCACCGTCATCAAACCGGTCAAGGTCTTTGACATTGAGAACTGCATTATGAGTTCTAAACATATAGTTTTTAAACCCACGTTTGGGAAGTCGCCTGTAAATAGGCATCTGCCCACCCTCAAAACCTGGGCGAACAGATCCACCGGAACGTGCCTTTAGGCCCTTATGTCCCCTGGTGGAGGTTTTACCCATACCGGAACCGGGACCACGCCCTACTCTTTTTCTATTTTTTCTGCTGCCGGGAGCAGGAGCCAGATCATGTAACTGCATCCTAAACCTCCTCTACTTTCACCAGGTGTGAAACCTTTTCCACCTGCCCCATGATCACAGGGGTATTATCGTGCTCCACAGTGTGATGCATCCGTTTAATGCCCAGGGAGCGAATAATCCGTCCATGCTTTGCAGGACGACCGATGGCGCTTCTAATTTGCGTAATCTTAATTTTATCAGCCATTGTTCGCCTCTTTATATTTCTTCAGGGTTAAGGCCGCGTCTTTTGGCAACTTCCTCCTTGGTACACAAGGACTGGAGGCCTGCCATGGTGGCTCTTACAATGTTCTGGGTGTTATGGGAACCAATACACTTGGTTAAAATATCGGTTACCCCAGCGGCTTCAAGGACCGCACGAATGCCTCCGCCAGCAATCAGCCCAGTGCCGGGAGAAGCCGGTTTGAGAAGAACCCGTCCTGATCCGGCGTGGCCTAAAACTTCAAAGGGAACCGTGCCATTCAGAATAGCAACTTTTTTCATATTTCGTTTGGCTTTTTCCATTCCCTTTCTAATGGCTTCAGGAACTTCTTTGGCCTTTCCAAGTCCATATCCCACGCTGCCTTCACCATCACCTACCACAACCAGTGCAGTGAAGGTAAAATTCCGGCCACCTTTAACGACCTTCGCAACACGGTTAATTCTGACGACCTTATCTATCAGACCTGTATCTTCCATCTGCTGTTGTTGTCTTGCCAAGGGGTGTTCCTCCTTAATTAGAATTCAAGACCGGCTTCTCGAGCCCCGTCTGAAAGTGCTTTTACGCGTCCGTGAAAAAGGAACCCATTCCGGTCAAAAACAACCTTTCTAATTCCTTTATCCATTGCCCTTTTGCCGAGAAGGTTCCCCACTGCCTTTGCAACATCCTGCTTTTTTCCCTCAACCGGCGTATCTTTGTACTCTTTGTCAAGGGTTGATGCCGCAACCAGCGTAGTGCCTTTTGTGTCGTCTATAATCTGGGCGTAAATATGCTTGGCTGTCCTAAAAACGCTAAGTCGGGGACGTTCCTGATGACCAAATATATTTTTTCTAATCCGTTTTTTTCTTTTAAGCCGTGCAACCAGCCTTGGTGATGTATTTGCCATAATCTATATTCCCCACCTTTTAATCTTTACCAGCAGTCTTACCTGCTTTTCTGATAATTCTTTCGTCAGCATACATAATGCCTTTGCCCTTATAAGGCTCGGGAGGTCTAATAGCTCTGATATTTGCTGCAGCCTGCCCCAAAAGCTCTTTATCAATGCAGGTAAGGGTAACTTCAACATTTTTGTCAACCGCTGCAGTTACACCATCAGGAAGGGCAAAATCCACAGGGTTTGAATACCCGACAGACAATACCAAATTCTTTCCTTTAGCCTCAGCCCGGTAACCAATGCCGGAAAGTATCAGTTTTTTCTCATAACCTTGGGTGACACCATGTACCATATTGAAAATAAGAGACCTGAAAAGCCCCTGTAGCGCCACTTTCTTTTTATCAGAGGTATCGGTAGATACACTCAACACCTGGTTATCAATTTCAATATTAACTGCCGGATGCAGCTTGCGGTCAAGACTGCCTTTAGGCCCTTTGACATTGATGGTATCGCCATCAAGGGTGATCTGAACCTTATCTGGAAGCTGAACCGGCTTTTTTCCTATTCTGGACATCTTATAGCTCCTGTCTTACCAAACGTTACAAAGAATTTCACCGCCGACCTTTGCTTCTTTTGCCTGCTTGTCGGTCATCAACCCCTTAGAAGTGGAAATGATGGAAATACCTAAGCCATTTAATACCGGCTTGATATTTTTTGATTTAGCGTACACCCTGCAAGAGGGTTTGCTGACACGCTGTATACCAAAAATAGTTGGTTCGCCTTCTGAAACATATTTCAGGGCGACCCGAAGAACCCCCTGGGTCTCGTTTTCAAGAAATTTGTAATCTTTGATATACCCTTGTCCCTTGAGCACCCGCACCATTTCAAGTTTAATCTTTGATCCGGGGATATCCACCTTGGACAGACCAGCCTTACCACCATTTCTGATTATGGTCAGCATGTCTGCAATGGGATCACTAGTTGCCATTTGAAAATCTCCTTAAATAAGCTGATATTTAAATAATCGTTGGAATCTGAATACGCTACCAAGAAGACTTGGTTACGCCCGGCAGTTTACCCTGTGAGGCAAGCGTTCTAAAACAGATTCTGCAAATACCAGCTTTTCTAATAAATGCACGTGGTCTACCGCATAAAGGGCACCTGTTGTAAGCCCGTACACCAAATTTGGGTTTTCTTTGTGCCTTTGCGATTAAAGCTTTTTTAGCCAAACGATCTTCCTCCTTAGGTCCTTAGTTTTTAAAGGGCATTCCCATTAATTTAAGAAATGATTTCCCTTCTTCATCGGTTTGGGCTGTGGTGACAACCGTTACGTTGAGGCCCTTGATAGCGTCAGTCTGATCATAATCAATTTCAGGAAAAATGATGTGCTCAGTGATACCCAAGCTATAATTGCCACGGCCATCAAATGCTTTCCCTGAAATTCCTCTAAAATCCCTTACACGGGGAAGTGCGATGTTGATTAGCCTGTCAAGAAAGTCATACATTTTTTCCCGTCTAAGCGTCACTTTGCAGCCAATGGGAAGATCCGCCCGCAATTTAAAATTTGCAATGGGTTTCTTTGCGCGGGTAATTACGGCTTTCTGTCCTGCAATCAACCCTAACTCTTGGGCTGCTGTTTCAACTATTTTCGGGTTTCTGACCGCCTCGCCAAGCCCCATATTCAGTACAATTTTGTCCAACTTCGGTAGTTGGCACTGATTGGTGTATTTAAACTCATCCGTCAGTGCGGGAACCACTTCGTTGGTATACTTTTCCTTAAGCGTAGTCATTTATTTTCTCCGGCTTTAGGTGTTATGAGTCTATCTGCTGATTGCATTTTTTACAGACTCTTACCCGTTTTCCATCTTCGAGCTGCTTGATTCCGATACGGGTCGGTTTTACACAGGAATTACACATCAGCATAAGATTAGAAACGTCCATGGGCATGGCTTTTTCAACAATGCCCCCCTGGGGGTTTTCCTGGGAAGGACGCTGATGAACTTTGACCATGTTGATATTCTCAACAACAATCCGGTTCGTCTTTTTGGCAACTTTGAGCACCGTGCCAATCTTACCTTTGTCCTTGCCGGTCAACACTTTAACTTTATCGTCTTTTTTTATTCTTATTTTCATGACTTAATTTTGTTCTCCCTGGCCTTGGATCAAAGTACGTCGGGCGCAAGAGAAATAATCTTCATAAAACGCTTTGCACGAAGTTCTCTTGCCACTGGTCCGAAAATACGGGTTCCCACCGGCTCGTTATTCTTGTTAATCACAACAGCGGAATTATCATCAAAACGGATGGATGATCCGTCGGGCCGGGAGATCTCTTTTTTGGTTCTGACAATAACTGCCTGGACTACATCACCCTTGCTGACCTTTGAATTGGGAATAGCCTCTTTTACGGAAACAACGATAACATCTCCGATGGTAGCGTATCTTCTTTTAGACCCGCCAAGAACCTTAATGCAGTACAGTTCCTTGGCGCCTGAATTGTCAGCGACTGTCAGTCTGGTTTCACTTTGAATCATTATTCAACTCCTTAGACACTAGACCGCTTTTTTAACAATTTCAGTCACCCGAAACCGTTTTAGTTTACTCAGCGGCCTGGTTTCGATAATTTTGACTTCGTCACCAATTCTACATTCATTTTGCTCATCATGGACGTGATATTTTTTGTAGCGTTTGATGTATTTTTTATACACCTTATGCTGTACAAATCTTTCAACCCTGACCACCACGGACTTATCCATTTTGTCGGACACGATCAGACCAATCAGCTCTTTTTTATTTTTTTTTGTAGTTTCCATATCAGTACTCGTTAGTTAGCTAATTTTGATATTCATTTCTTTGGAAATCGTGTAAAGCCTGGCGATGTCTTTTCTTACACTGGACAGATTGGCTGTATTCGCGAGCTGACCTACATTATTCTGGAAACGAAGGTTAAACAGTTCTTTTTTAAGCTCGACGATTTTATCTTTAATCTGGCCTGCATCCATATCCTTGATTTCACTGGCCTTTAACATTATCTTCTCCTTTCCACAAAACGGGTTTTGACGGAAAGTTTTCTGGCAGCCAGCCTTAAGGCCTCTTTGGCCAATTCTCTGTCAACGCCTTCCATCTCATAGAGAATTTTGCCCGGCTTCACCCGTGCCACCCAAGCATCTGTTGCACCTTTACCTTTACCCATTCTGACTTCAGCCGGTTTTTTGGTAACGGGATGATCAGGGAAGAAACGAATCCAGGTTTTGCCTTGCCTTTTTGCCTTTCTGGTCATCGCGACCCTGGCTGCCTCAATCTGTCTTGCATTTACATACCCGCATTCCACAGCCTGGAGCCCATAGTCTCCAAAACTCAATGTATTACCTCGAGCAGGAGTTCCTTTGGTTCTCCCGCGGAACTGTTTCCGATATTTGATATTTCTGGGACTCAGCATTTGCTAATTTCTCCTTATTGCCTTTAATTAGTTGCCAGAGTCTGTTCACCGGGGTTTATAACTTCCCCTTTGAATATGAACACCTTAATACCAATGGCCCCGTAGGTGGTCTTGGCTTCAATGAATCCATAATCTATATCAGCTCTAAGCGTATGCAAAGGGATTCTGCCTTCCTTGTACCATTCGGTTCTGGCCATTTCAGCACCACCCAAACGACCGGAGCAGATAATTTTAATACCTTTTGCCCCGAATCTCATGGCAGAGGAAACGCTTCTCTTCATTGCCCTTCTAAAGGCGATGCGCTTTTCAAGCTGGCTTGCAATATTTTCCGCCACCAGCTGTGCGTCGATTTCAGGTCTTCTGACCTCTTTAATATCAATCAAAACTTCAGGATTAAGCATTTTTTCAAGCTCATTTTTCAGCAACGCAATCTCTGCACCCTTCTTACCGATAATGATACCGGGCCTAGCTGCAAAAACTCTGAGCCTGATCTGTTTGGAAAACCGCTCAATCTCAATTTTGGAGATACCGGCGTGGTATAGTTTCTTTTTCAAGTATTTTCTTACTTTGAAATCTTCTTCGACAAAGTTCGCATACTCTTTATCAGCGTACCACCGGGAATCCCAAGTCCTGATGATGCCTAACCTTAATCCGGTAGGATTTACTTTCTGGCCCAAGCCTTTCCCTCCTTGTTTAGACGGTTTCTTCTACAACCACTGTTAAATGACTGGTTCTTTTTAGAATACGGGCAGCTCTTCCTCTTGCCCGCGGCCTGAACCGCTTCATGGATGGTCCATGATCGACAATCACATTTTTCACTACCAGTTTATCAACATCCAATTCACTGTTATGCTCGGCGTTGGCAATGGCAGACTGTAGGGTTTTATACATAATCCCTGCTGCTTTTAAAGGCATGAACTTTAATAAAGTCAGCGCCTGTTCGGCATTTTTACCTTTGATCTCGCTGATGGGCAGCCGAAGCTTAAACGGTGAGATTCTTGCATATCTTGTAGTCGCTTTAACTTCCATATCTTAAATTTCCTCTAAATCCTAGCAGATTACCGTTTGGACTTTTTATCTGCGGCGTGACCCCAATAAGTTCTTGTGGGTGAAAATTCACCAAGTTTATGCCCCACCATATTTTCCGTCACAAACACAGGAATAAATTTTTTCCCGTTATGAACAGCAAAGGTATTGCCGACCATTTCAGGTAAAACAGTGGAACGGCGCGACCAGGTTTTTATTACTTTATTGCTGCTGGACTTCTGGGCTTCAAGAACTTTTTTAAGAAGTTCAGACGCGATATAGGGTCCTTTTTTTAATGATCTTGGCATAATTTATCACCTATTTCCTTTTAGCCCTTCTTTTAACAATATACTGATCTGTTCTAACACTCTTACGGGTTCTCTTCCCCTTGGAAGGTACACCCCAAGGCGAACATGGCTGACGACCACCGGAAGAACGGCCTTCACCACCACCCATGGGATGATCCACAGGGTTCATTGCCACACCACGAACAGAAGGCCGTTTTCCCATCCACCTGCTACGCCCTGCTTTACCAATGCTTACGTCGCCGTGTTTCTCATTCCCAACACGGCCAACAGTGGCTTTGCATTTAAGATGGATCATGCGAACTTCACCGGACGGAAGCAGGATCTGGGCGTAAGCACCTTCTTTGGCCATCAGACGGGCATATCCGCCGGCACTTCTGACAATCTGCCCACCCTTATTCTGCTTCAGTTCAATATTATGAATCCTGGTACCGGTGGGAATATTCTCTAACGGCAAACAGTTACCTGGTTTAATATCTGCATCAGGACCAGTTTCAAGGATATCACCGACCTTAATATCAAGGGGGGCCAAAATATATCTTTTTTCGCCGTCAGCGTAGGCCAACAGGGCAATTCTGGCTGATCTATTCGGGTCATATTCAACTGCAGAAACCTTGGCTGGAATTCCGTCTTTGTCCCGCTTAAAATCGATAATACGATACTTCTTTTTAGCCCCACCGCCTCTGTGTTTTGCGGTGATTCTTCCGTAGGAATTTCGGCCGGACCGTTTATTAAGATTTTTAGTCAGCCTGCGTTCAGGACGATCTTTTGTAATTTCTTCAAAAGAAAGATGCTCCTGAGCGCGTCTTCCCGGAGATGTCGGCTTGCTCTTAACTATTGTTGACATATTAATACCTCTTTACACACCTTCAAAAAAATCAATTCGTTGTCCGGGCATCAGAGTGACAACGGCTTTTTTCCAGTCCATTTTTTTGCCGATAATTTTGCCACGCTGTTTTATTTTACCTTTGACCTGTATGGTTCTGACCTGTTTGACCTGTGTATTGAATGCTTTCTCAACAGCGTTTTTAATTTCAACTCTGTTGGCATCCTTGGCAACTTTAAAAGTCACCTGGTTAAACAGTTCTCTTTGAAGGGTGGATTTTTCTGTAACTACAGGTCCACGGAGGATGTCATATTCAATCATCTTAGCTCAGCCTCCCCTTGATGTTCTCAATACTGGATTCAACCAGCAGAAGGTTTTTAAACTTTAAAATGTCGTAAACATTGAGACCTTCAGTCTTAATCACTTTAACATCCGGGAGATTCCTGGAGGACAGAGCAAGTTTCGTATCGTCGGTATCCGAAACAATGAGAAGATCATCAAGATTCAGTGCTGAAAGTACATTTGCCAATGCCTTTGTTTTAATTTCTTCGAGTTCAAGCGCATCAACAACAAAAAGTTGACTGTCAGAAACCTTCGCACTTAAAGCCATTTTAAGGGCAAGTTTTCTTACTTTCTTAGGCACTTTTATTTCATAGGACCTTGGGCTGGGACCAAAGATAACGCCACCACCTTTACGCAAAGGAGATTTTACGCTACCGGACCGAGCATTACCAGTTCCTTTCTGCCTGAATAATTTCTTTGTAGAACCTGAAATCATACCCCTGGTCTTAGACGCAGCAGTCCCTACCCGTTTTGAAACGAGCTGGGACCGAACGACTTCGTGAAGAACACTTGTTTTAACCGGTATGCTGAAAATTTCGTCAGGCAGCTCGACTTCGGACACTTTAGCACCTGTACTGTTTAATACCTCTACAGCAGCCATTATTCTTCCTCTTCAATTTTGATCGACTATGCATCACTGCGAAGTAATTGCAATACCCATAGCCGCTATTCGTCTATTTAATTAGACTGATGCTCTGCCGCGTTTTGTGAATTTATCAACAAACACGGCATCAAAAACTGTTTTACCTTTTTACATCAGCTTTGCGCACTTCAACAACACTTGTCTTACAACCTGGAACAGCACCTTTTACAAGGATGAGGTTGTCATCGTGTTTAATGTCGATAATTGTTAAATTTTTAACCGTAACTTTATCCACGCCCATGTGACCAGGTAATTTTTTCCCCTTGATTACCTTTGCCGGCCATGCAGAGTTACCGATTGAGCCTGGTTTTCTATGATTTCGGCTACCGTGGGTTTCCGGTCCTCTGGAAAAACCATGACGCTTAATGGTCCCCTGGAAGCCACGACCCTTTGAAGTTCCGGTCACAGTTACTTTATCGCCAATTGAAAATACATCAACGCCGATGGTAGCACCGGCTTCAATCTCTTCAACTGAGTCTTCTCTAAATTCTCTTAAAACCCGAAAGCCTTTATCCGATACTTTTTTCAAATGTCCTGCAATGGGTTTGTTCAGGCGCTCAACCGGCTTTTCATCAAACCCGAGCTGCAAAGCTGCATACCCGTCAGTTTCTTCTGTCTTTATCTGGGTTACAACACAGGGCCCAACCTGCAGCACTGTAACAGGAACGAGCTGTCCATCGGGGGTAAACACATTAGTCATCCCGACTTTTTTTCCTAACAATCCACTCTTCATAACAAATATGTCCCTGTTAATGCACTATAATTTAATTTCAACGTCCACGCCAGGGGACAGGTCAAGTTTCATTAACGCGTCCACTGTCTGCTGTGTCGGCTCAAGAATATCCATCATTCTTTTGTGCGTTCTTATTTCAAATTGCTCACGGGATTTTTTATTCACATGAGGCGAACGCAACACAGTAAACTTGTTGATACGGGTGGGTAAGGGAACCGGCCCCACAATTCTGGCACCGGTTTTCCTTGCCGTATCAACAATATCTACTGAAGACTGATCAAGCAGCTTATGATCATAAGCTTTGAGCCTAATTCTAATTTTAGTCTTCAACATTGTTATTGTTCTTTCTTAATCTACTATTCTATAATTTCGCCAACAACACCGGCGCCAACAGTACGTCCACCCTCACGAATAGCGAAACGAAGTTCCTTTTCCATGGCGATGGGGTTGATCAATTCGACGTTGATGCTAGCATTATCACCAGGCATAATCATTTCAACGCCTTCATCAAGAGTCAAAACACCTGTGATATCTGTGGTCCTAAAAAAGAACTGGGGTCTGTATCCGGTAAAGAAAGGCGTGTGACGCCCACCTTCTTCCTTACTCAGGGCATACATTTCAGCTTTAAATTTAGTATGAGGCTCAATTGTGCCGGGCTTACACACAACCTGACCACGTTCAACCTGATCACGCTTTGTCCCACGAAGCAACAAGCCCACATTATCACCAGCCTGTCCTTCATCCAAAAGCTTCCTGAACATCTCAACACCAGTGCAGACTGTTTTTGAAGTATCTCTAATACCCACGATTTCAATTTCTTCGCCGGTTTTAATTATACCACGCTCAATACGACCGGTAACAACCGTACCACGACCGGAGATTGAGAACACATCTTCAATAGGCATCAAAAAGGGCTTGGCTATATCTCTTTCAGGCTCGGGAACATAGGAATCAAGCACATCGAGAAGCTCATAGATAGGCTTAGCCTCTTCTGCTTCAATGTCATCACACTCCAAGGCCTTAAGCGCAGAGCCGCGAATAATCGGAGTCTCATCGCCTGGAAATTCATAGGTATCAAGAAGCTCCTGAAGTTCCATTTCAACCAACTCGATCAGTTCTTCATCATCGACCATGTCGCACTTATTCAGAAAAACAACGATCTTAGGCACACCAACCTGACGGGCAAGCAGAATGTGCTCACGGGTCTGGGGCATAGGGCCATCATCGGCGGACACAACAAGGATAGCACCATCCATCTGGGCGGCACCAGTGATCATATTTTTAATATAATCAGCATGGCCCGGGCAATCGACATGCGCATAATGGCGAGCTTCGGTCTCGTATTCAACATGGGCGGTGGCGATGGTAATACCACGCTCTCTTTCTTCCGGCGCCTTGTCAATTTCGTCAAAGGGAACATATGTGCCATTACCCTTCAGGCCGGCAAGCTTGGTAATCGCTGCAGTTAGAGTGGTTTTCCCGTGATCGATATGCCCAATTGTCCCGATGTTCACGTGCGGCTTGTTCCGCTCAAATTTCTCCTTAGCCATCTTCTGTATTCCTCCTGTGGAATGTTTACAAAGATATTTTTAAATTCCTACCACCTAAAATGCGCAAATGCCTTATTAGCCTCAGCCATTCTATGTGTATCTTCTCTTTTCTTAATTGCCCCGCCACGCTCGTTATAAGCATCCATCAACTCAGCAGCGAGTTTATTCGCATAACCTTTTTCAGAACGGCTTCTGCTGAAATTGATAAGCCATCTAAAAGCCAAAGCCGTCTGGCGACCGGGTTTTATGTCAGTGGGCACCTGATAGGTAGACCCGCCGATCCTTCTTGATTTCACTTCAACAGAAGGCCTGATATTATCAATCGCTTTTTTAAACACAGCCAGAGCAGGTTCGCCAATCTTATCTTCAGCCATCATCAACGCATTAGCCACAATTGTCCGGGCAGCATTCTTTTTGCCGTCTCTCATGACACAATTGACAAACTTGGCTGCAAGCTTTTCCTCATGCGTGGCATCCTGCATGGAACCCTCTTTAAATACTAATTTTTCTGCCATCTTAAAAAGTCCACCAAATTTATATTTTATTAATATGAATGCTTAAAAACCCATCGTGACTATTTGGGACGTTTGGCACCATATTTCGAACGCCCCTGGCGACGATCATCCACACCCAGTGTATCAAGGGCACCTCTGACAATATGATAGCGCACACCTGGGAGATCTTTCACCCTCCCCCCCCTGACCAGGACAACAGAGTGCTCCTGGAGATTATGCCCCATACCCGGAATATAAGCAGCAACTTCCATACCGGTTGTCAAACGAACCCTCGCAACCTTCCTTAAGGCCGAGTTCGGTTTTTTAGGAGTAGAAGTATACACCCTGGTGCAAACCCCGCGCTTCTGAGGCCCGCCTTTCAATGCCGGCGTGCTAACTTTTTTCTCAGTTCTCTTCCTACCTTTTCGTACCAATTGATTTATGGTCGGCATAACTCCACACGCTCCTTCATCAAACTTAATAAGTCGCCATACACGACAAAATATTTAATTCTACTTAGACTTTCCCAAAATGTCAACAATATTTTACTTTTTCTACACTTCCGCGAATTCACCATATCCCACTTCCAGATCACGATAGCCCGGAAACCCAGTGCCTGCAGGTATGAGCCTACCCATGACAACGTTTTCTTTCAATCCCTTAAGGCTGTCATATTTACCTTCAATGGCGGCAAGGGTCAGCACCTTGGTGGTTTCCTGAAACGATGCCGCAGACAAAAAGCTGTCCGTGGACAATGAGGCTTTGGTGATACCAAGAATTAGGGGTTCGCCCTTGGCCGGCTCACCGCCTTCCATGGCAACGTTGCGGTTGGTTTCCTCAAAAAGAATACGATCAACCTGTTCATCGGGGATAAAATTGGTATCTCCGGTGGAGATCACTTTAACCCGGCGCATCATCTGGCGGATAACAACTTCAATGTGCTTGTCATTGATTCGTACACCCTGAAGCCTGTATACTTCCTGGACCTCGTCAACCAGATATTTGGCCAGCGCCACTTCACCCTTGATATTCATGATATCCTGGGGGTTGGCCGAACCTGCGATCAGCGGATCACCCGATTTTACATAGTCACCGTCATACACGGACACATGCTGACCCTTGGGAATGGCGTATTCTTTTGCCTCGCCAACATCGCTGGGCTTAACTGTAACCTTCTGGCGACCTTTAGTCCCCTTTGCAACGGTGACGTAGCCATCAATTTCAGTCAGCACCGACGGATCCTTTGGCTTCCTGACTTCAAAAAGCTCAGCAACCCTGGGCAGACCACCGGTAATATCTTTGGTCTTTGTGGTGGCGCGCGGCAGCTTGGCAATAACATCACCAGCCATGATGTTATCATCCTCTTCAACAGTAAGAATAGCATTTACCGGCAGGTAATACCTGGCAGGGGTTTTAGAGTTGGGCAGCTTGACCGCCTTACCCTCTTTATCCTTGACGGTGATCCTGGGTCGAACCTCAACATCCTTGCTTTCAATGATCGTTCTTGACACCTTGCCGGTAACCGGATCAATTTGTTCTTGAACCGTATTACCCACGACAATATCAGCAAACCTTATCCGACCGGAGACTTCAGTAATGATCGGTGTGGTAAAGGGGTCCCAGGAGGCTATAATGTCACCCGGCTCGATCTGCAGACCATCCTTGGCATGGAGGGTAGCACCATAGATGACGCTATCCTTGGCACGCTCACGACCCTCCTCCCCGACAATAGTCACACCGCCACCCTTACGGTTCATAACAATGATATCGCCCCGGGCCGAGGTTACGGTCTGAATATCCTCGTTGAACTTTAAAATCCCACCGACACGGGCTTTGACTTCTGCGACCTCTACCTTTCTGGATGCTGTACCGCCGATATGAAAAGTACGCATGGTCAACTGAGTACCAGGCTCGCCAATGGACTGAGCTGCCACAATACCAATGGCCTGACCGATTTCCACAGTAACACCATGGGCAAGGTCGCGACCGTAGCATCTTGAACAGACACCGTGTCTTGAGTTGCATGTCAATACGGATCTAATTTTTACCCGTTGAACGCCTGCAGCTTCAATTTTAGCCACATGCGCTTCATTGAGTTCCGTATCAGACGCCACAATGAATTCATCAGAATAGGGATCGCGGATATCCTCTTGGGTAACGCGTCCAAGAATTCTCTCCCCAAGGGTCTGAATAATCTCACCACCCTCATACAATGCTTCAACCTCAATGCCGTTAATGGTACCACAATCAGGCTCCACTATAGTGCAGTCCTGGCCTACATCAGCCAAACGGCGGGTCAAGTAACCGGAGTTGGCAGTTTTCAGTGCGGTATCAGCCAGCCCCTTACGGGCACCATGGGTGGAAATAAAGTACTGGAGTACGGACAAGCCTTCACGGAAACATGCCGTAATGGGATTTTCAATGATCTCGCCGGAAGGTTTGGCCATCAACCCACGCATACCTGCCAACTGGCGCATCTGATCCTTAGAACCACGGGCACCGGAATCCGCCATGACATAAACAGCATTGAGTTCTTCCGAACTATCTGCCCCCTCTTTTTGGGGCGGATTTTTCATAACTTCCATCATTGCATTGGCAATATCGTCTGTGGCCTGGGCCCAGATATCAACCACCTTATTATATTTTTCACCCTGGGTAATCAGACCTTCGGAATACTGGTCTTTGATATCTTCAATATTTTTTTCGGCCTTACCAATGAGCTCCCATTTATTTGACGGAATAATCATGTCATCAATGCAGATGGACAGGCCGCCAAGTGTTGAATTCTTGTATCCGATATCCTTAAGGCGGTCGGAAAGAATAACAGTTTCCTTTAAGCCGATATTTCTGTAAGCATAGTCAATGAGCTTTACAATGGATTTTTTATCCATCAGCTTATTCACCAGACTAAACGGCAACGTAGAAGTTCTTTCTTCCACTTTGAAAATGGTGTACTTGTCGCCTACCATCCGGACATCTGTGAATTGCCCTTGTTTCAGGCCATAAAGTTGCTCCACCACGACGTCTGAAACCTGGAAAATATTTTTAAATTCCTTACGGGTTAAAACACCTGTTATCCCCCGGGTCTTTTTAATTTCCTCATCCCCGTATTTATCAAGAACAGCATCGTAATCTTCTCCGGCCTTTAATTCAACAAGTGCGGCTTCGGCATCCTCAAGGTTTTCGGTCCGAATACGGCTCATGTTCAACAGTACATCACCGGGAATGGTTTCCCACAGAAGAATCCTGCCGGTGGTGGTCTCATAAATCGCATCGTCAATCCGGACCTTGATTTTGGCGTGAATATTCAACTCGCCTGCGTCAAAGGCGAAGCGCACCTCCTCTATACTTGAAAAGGTGACCCCTTCTCCTTGCTGACCTGACATTGCCCGGGTCATATAATAAATACCCAACACAATGTCCTGGGTGGGAACAATAATGGGTTGACCGTTTGCCGGGGACAAAATATTGTTGGTGGACAGCATCATAATCCTGGCTTCCAGCTGGGATTCCAGGGACAGCGGCACATGGACGGCCATCTGATCACCGTCAAAGTCAGCGTTGAACGCTGGGCACACAAGGGGATGGAGCTGAATGGCCTTGCCTTCGATCAATACCGGCTCAAATGCCTGGAACCCGAGACGATGCAGGGTGGGCGCACGGTTCAGCATCACCGGGTATTCCTTTACTACGGCTTCAAGGGCATCCCATACTTCGGTTTCCTCGCGCTCAACCATTTTCTTAGCACTTTTAACCGTGGAGACCAGGCTTTTCTGCTCAAGGTAATTGTAAATAAATGGCTTGAACAGCTCTAAAGCCATTTTCTTGGGAATGCCGCACTGGTGGAGCCGAAGTTCAGAACCCACGGTAATAACGGTACGGCCGGAATAATCCACTCGTTTACCTAAAAGATTCTGGCGAAAACGCCCCTGCTTGCCTTTAAGTGTATCAGACAAGGATTTCAACGGACGTTTGTTGGTACCTGTGACCACCCGGCCATGACGTCCATTGTCAAAAAGCACGTCCACAGCTTCCTGGAGCATCCGCTTCTCGTTTCGGACAATAATATCAGGCGCATTGAGGTCAACCAGCCGTTTAAGACGATTATTGCGGTTGAGCACCCGGCGATACAGATCATTGAGATCCGAAGTCGCAAACCTCCCACCCTCAAGGGGAACGAGGGGACGCAGATCTGGGGGCAGAATGGGGCATGCCGTCAGGATCATCCGGGAAGGCTCAATACCTGAGGTCAAAAATGCATCAATAACCTTCATGCGCTTGGACATTTTCTGCTGCTTGGCCATGGATTTGGTCAAGCCGATCTCTTCGGTAAGTTCGTCATGAACCGCCTGAAGATCAATCTCATTAAGCAGGGTTAAAATGGCCTCGGCGCCGAGCCCAGCGACAAAAGTTTCCTCACCGAATGTTTCAATGGCCTCATAATACTGGTCATCGGAGAGCAACTGCATTTTTTTCAACCCCGTGTCCTTGGGGTCGATAACAATATACGAATCAAAGTAAAGAACCTTTTCCAGATTCTTCAACGTTATGTCCAGGACATTGCCGATCTTGGAAGGCAAACTTTTCAGAAACCAAATATGGGAGACAGGCGCGGCAAGTTCAATATGCGCCATACGCTCACGTCTGACTTTGGACTGAATAACCTCAACCCCACATTTTTCACAAACCACACCCCGGTGTTTCATGCGTTTGTATTTACCGCAATTGCACTCATAATCCTTGGTCGGTCCAAATACCTTGGCACAGAAAAGACCGTCACGTTCGGGCTTAAAGGTTCTATAGTTGATGGTCTCGGGTTTTTTTATTTCGCCGAAGGACCATTCCCGAATCTGATCTGATGATGCAAGGCTAATCTGAACGCCCTTGTAACTTTGGGGATCCTTGGGTTTTGCGAAGAAATCATAAATATTATCCAATGTCTTCTCCTTATTTGCTGCCTTCTATAAGATTCATATCCAGCCCCAGAGCATTGAGCTCTTTAATCAGAACCCTGAAAGATTCAGGCATTCCAGGTTCCAGGACATTCTGGCCTTTAACAATTTTTTCATACATACGGGTCCGGCCGGTCATGTCATCGGATTTCACCGTAAGAAATTCCTGAAGCGCGTGGGCAGCACCGTAGGCCTCCATGGCCCAGACCTCCATTTCTCCAAGACGCTGGCCGCCGAACTGAGCTTTACCACCAAGGGGCTGCTGGGTGACAAGGGAGTACGGTCCGATTGACCGTGCATGCAACTTATCATCAACCAAATGGTGAAGCTTAAGCATATACAGGGTCCCCACAGTAACCGGTTTATCAAAGGCTCTTCCGGTTCGCCCGTCATAAAGGATGGATTGGCCCGATGGGTCACTTTCCGACATGCAAATCAATTCCTTGATCTCTTCCTCTGTGGCACCGTCAAATACCGGTGTGGCAGTATGGACTCCGTTTTTATAAAGGGAGACAAACTCCATGAATTGTTCATCATCCATAGCATCAATGTCCCGGACAATGACATCATCCACCTGCCCCTCCTGTTGTTTAAGGGTCAAGGAGAATATTTGTTTGGCCTTGTCCCGCAATGCGTCAAGCCGTTTTTCCTCAAGCATCTCTTCAATCTGCTGTCCCAGGGCATAGGCAGCCCGGCCCAGATGAATCTCAAGGATCTGACCCACATTCATACGGGAAGGAACACCAAGAGGGTTAAGCACCATATCAACAGGACGACCGTCTGCAAAATAAGGCAGATCCTCGACCCGAAGGATTCTTGAAACAACACCCTTGTTCCCGTGCCGGCCGGCCATTTTATCCCCCACGGAAAGCACCCGTAAAAGGGCAACAGAAATCTTAATAAGCTTGAGAACCCCCGGAGGAAGGTCGTCACCCTTTTCAAACCTGGAGACCTGACGGTTGAAATGCTCCCGGGCCTGTTTTATCTGAGTCTGGGCCTGTTCAAGGACAACTTGAACCTTCTCTGTTAATACGGCATCCTCAACAGTGACATTTACCAGTACGGACACAGGTACATTTTCAAAAATATCAGGAACCACTTTGGTTCCGGCCTTAACCAGAACCTTGCCGTTTCGTTCCAGATCATTTGACAGTGCGTGACCGTCAAGCACGGATTCAACCCGCTGACGACCGACATCGGAAATAATTTTTATCTCATCATCACGGTCTTTTTCAAAACGTTCTATCTCTTCATCTTCGATCTGGCGTGTTCGGTCATCCTTTGGCAGACCGCGGCGTGAAAAGACTTTGGCATCAATCACCTTTCCATGAACACCCGGAGGCACACAAAGAGAGGTATCTTTTACATCCCCTGCTTTTTCACCGAAAATGGCGCGCAGCAGCTTTTCCTCAGGAGAGAGCTGGGTTTCGCCCTTGGGCGTAATTTTACCCACCAGAATATCACCGGGTTTAACCTCGGCGCCAAGACGGATAATGCCGCTGTCATCCAAATTTTTCAAAGCATCTTCACCCACATTGGGAATATCTCGGGTGATCTCTTCCTTGCCAAGCTTGGTATCCCTGGCCAGGACCTCAAATTCCTCAACATGAACTGAAGTGTACACACCATCCTTGACCAGGCGTTCGGACACCAGTATGGAATCCTCATAATTATACCCGTCCCAGGGCATGAAGGCCACGGTCACATTTTTCCCAAGCGCCAGTTCCCCCAGTTCCGTGGACGGCCCATCCGCAATGACGTGCCCTTTTTTAACCCGCTCATTTTTCTTCACAATGGGCCTGTGATTAAAGCAGGTGTTCTGGTTGGAGCGAACAAACTTGGTACAGTTATAGATGGAGACCGCTTTATTAAATTTTGGATCATCATTATCATCATTTTTAACAACAATACGCTTTGAATCCACATCAACCACCACCCCGTCGCACTCAGCCACGATGGTAACCCCGGAGTCTCTGGCAACAACCGCTTCCATACCGGTACCCACTAAAGGGGCTTCACTGCGTATCAGCGGCACGGCCTGACGCTGCATGTTGGACCCCATAAGTGCCCTGTTGGCGTCATCATTTTCAAGAAAAGGGATCAAGGATGCGGATACGGATACCAACTGGTTTGGCGACACGTCCATAAACTTTACTTCTTCGGGGGCCACCATCTCAAATTCCCCGCCCACCCGTGCAGATACCGTGGAATTGATAAAATTCCCGTCAGCGTCCAACGTCGCATTAGCCTGGGCAATGGGGTGTTCCTTTTCTTCGAAGGCACTTAAATGTTGAATTGTTTTGCTGGCATTTCCTTCATCTACTATCCTGAAAGGGGTTTCAATAAATCCAAAATCATTTACCCGGGCATAGGTACACAGAGAAACAATCAAGCCAATGTTGGGCCCCTCAGGGGTCTCGATGGGGCAGATACGGCCATAATGGGACGGATGGACGTCACGCACCTCAAAGCCTGCACGCTCGCGGGTCAGGCCACCAGGTCCCAACGCTGAAAGCCGTCGTTTATGAGTGGTTTCGGACAAAGGATTGGTCTGATCCATGAATTGGGACAACTGTGATGTGCCAAAAAATTCGCGTACAACCGCAGACACGGGCTTGGGATTAATAAGGTCGTGAGGCATCATGGCGTCCACTTCCTGCATACTCATCTTTTCCTTAATAGCCCGCTCCATGCGGACAAGACCGATGCGGTAGTGGTTTTCCAACAGTTCCCCCACAGCTCGAACCCGCCGGTTTCCAAGGTGGTCGATATCGTCAACCTTGCCCTGGGTATCTTTGAGTTCAATCAGCGTGGCTGCAGTAAGCAGGACATCCTCTTTTCTCAGGGTTTTTACATCAATTTTCGTATTTACCCCAAGGCGATGATTCATTTTGAGACGCCCCACTTTGGACAAGTCGTAATATGCCTGGCGAAAGAACAAATGATCAATAAAATCCTGGGCCACTTCAATGGTAGCAGGATTACCGGGACGAAGCCTGCGATAAATATCCATCAAGGCCTCTTCTTTGGATTCAATCTTGTCTGAAACCAGGGTTTTACGCATGCAATCTGAACTGCGGGGATCTACATAAAGAATTTCAAAGGTATCAATATCCTTTTCCTCAAACAGCTCAAAAGTATCCTCTGCAATGGTATCGCCGGCTTTAAACAAGGGAGTCGGATCATTGCGTTGCAGAAAAAAATTGCCAACGAACGCTTTGCCAATGAGTTCGTCTTCAGAAACAGGGATAAAATCCAAATTTTCATCGGCAAGTTGTTTTAAGGCGCGTTTGGTAAAGATTCGACCAGCCTTAACCACGACATCACCGGTTTCAGGAGATTTTATATCATAACCGGCCCGTTGACGAACCAAATTTTCAGGAATGAATTCTCTGAAATACGAACCGTTTTTACGTAGAATTTTTTCCTTGGTATAGAAAAAATCAAGGATATCTTCCCCTGTGTATCCAAATGCTTTGAAAAGAATGGAAACAGGAAATTTACGCCGGCGGTCAATACGGATATATACAATATCCTTGGCATCAATTTCCATGTCAATCCAGGAACCACGCACTGGAATAATACGGGCATTATAAATAATCTTGCCCGAAGAATAATTTTTTCCTTTGTCATGATCAAAGAACACACCGGAAGAACGGTGAAGCTGGGAGACAACGGCTCGCTCAGTTCCATTGATAATAAAGGTTCCCCTGGGCGTCATCAAAGGAATGGTGCCAAAATATATTTCCTGCTCCTTTATATCGCGGATAGTTGATACACCGGTATCTTTGTCATGGTCATAGACGACAAGCCGAACCCTAATATTGACCGGGATGTCATAGGTCATCCCGCGACTGATACACTCCTGCATGGAGTGCTTGGTCTCCCCAAAGGAATAAGAGACATATTCAAGGGAAGATGTATCGGTAAAATCCTTGATGGGAAACACGGATTTAAAAACCGAATGCAGCCCCTTTTCCTCTCTGTCCTGGGGTGAAACATCCCTTTGAAGAAAACCTTCAAAGGAATCTCTTTGCATCCCGATGAGATCCGGGATGTCTATTATTTTACGTTTACCGCCAAACTCTTTTCTAACACGCTTGTTCGTCAAAAGACTTCCGGCCATGATATCTCCCGATGTGAGTTTTTCCAACTGTAAAAGCGGAGACACGACCCACTGGCCTTGCCCCCGCATATAGTTTATGCACAAACTACTTGTGCTTATCAGCTATGCTAAACTACTTTACAGACACCTGAGCACCGGCACCCTCAAGCTGTTCTTTGACTTTGTCTGCCTCTTCCTTGGCAATACCTTCTTTTACAGCTTTGGGAGCTTCTTCAACAAGTGCCTTGGCTTCTTTCAGCCCAAGACCGGTGATCGCACGAACTTCCTTGATTACATTAATTTTCTTGTCACCGGCAGCTTCAAGGATAACGTCAAATTCTGTTTTTTCTTCTTCTGCAGCACCACCGGCATCTCCGGCAGGCATGGCACCTGCAGCAAAGGCAACAGGTGCGGCTGCGGACACACCAAATTTGTCTTCAAGTTCTTTAATTAGTTCGGAAAGTTCCAGAACGCTCATATTTGAAATAAATTCAATTACATCATCTTTTGTAATATCAGCCATTTTAATCTCCTGAAAATATACGAATATCTGAATCGTACTTATAAATTTAAAGTTTTGGTTTATTTTAAGTTACGCTGCATCTTCTTGATCTTTAACAGCATTAAGCACATTGAGAAAAGATCGTGGAACACCGGCCAGCACATTGACAAAATTCGTAGGAACGGCATTGAGTGTACACACCAGTTTGGCCAACAACTCTTCTTTGGACGGCATTTTAGCAAGCTGCTTGACATCTTCTTCGCTTAAAAATTTTCCGTCAAGAGACGCCCCCTTGAGTTGTATCTTCTCATTGGCTTTCAGAAATTCTGAGATGACCTTGGCAGGCGCCACAGGATCATCCTTGGAAATAATGATCGCATTCGGTCCTTTAAAAAGATCAGTTAATACCTCAGAGCCTGTGCCCTTCACGGCCAGCCTCATCAAGGTATTCTTTACGACTGCCATTTGAGCGCCGACTTCCCGAAGTTTTGCGCGAAGTTCAGTCACTTGGGACACAGTCAGCCCCTTGTAGTCGACCAGAAAAGTAATCTCTGCATCGCCGAGATCCTTTGCTATCGTTTCGACCAGTTCTTTTTTCTGAGAAATATTCAGCATTTTTTTACACCTCCTTCCATAAATAAATTAGTGTCGAAGGTGCCAACAAAACCAAAACAAAATTTATTTTCTGTCTCGGCAGGCCGGCAAATCCGATTATGCATAAAATATGCACCTACTGTCTAGGACAGGTCTAAAACGTGTTTCGGTTACGAAAAACGAAACACGCCTATTATTTGATCAACTAATGATTAGATCAACAAAGGATCCACTTTAATACCAGCGCCCATTGTTGAGGACACACTAATGGATTTCAGGTAGGCTCCCTTGCTTGACGCAGGCTTGAGAGACACAATTTTATCAAGAAAAACGGTTACATTTTCCAACAGCTTTTCAGCGCCAAAGGATATTTTACCAACAGGAACATGCACAATGCCAGCTTTTTCAACCCTAAAATCAATTTTACCGGATTTTACTTCATTGATGGCCTTGGCAAGTTCAAATGTCACGGTACCGGTTTTTGCATTGGGCATAAGTCCCCTTGGACCTAAGACACGCCCGAGTTTTCCAACGGTACCCATCATGTCAGGGGTAGCAATAGCTTTATCAAAACCGAACCAGCCATCCTTGATTTTCTCAACGATCTCATCTGTGGCAATGAAGTCTGCGCCTGCATCAAGGGCCTCTTGTTCTTTTTCACCTTTGGCAAATACCAGGACTTTCACCTCTTTACCCAGTCCATTGGGCAGAACAACGGTTCCACGAACCATCTGGTCTGCATGCCGCGGGTCAACCCCCAGCCTTACGGCGACATCAACCGTTTCGTCAAATTTTGCATAACTGGAAGATACAGCAATTTCCAGGGCATCTTTGGGTCCATATTGAACCAATCTGTCCACTTTGCTCAGTGCTTCGTTATGTTTTTTACTCCGCTTAGGCATTTTAATCACTCTTATACTTGAAAGTTAAACGACTTCTATTCCCATACTCCTGGCTGTGCCTTCAATAATTCTCACGGCAGCATCAATATCCGAGGCGTTCAAATCCGGTTTTTTGGTCTCTGCAATTGCAACAACCTGATCTCTTGTCACCTTGCCGACCTTATCACGATTAGGCTCTCCAGACCCCTTAGAAAGCTTGGCTGCAGCCAAAAGCAGTCTTGAAGCAGGCGGGGTTTTGGTTATGAAACTGAAAGACCTGTCCTGATACACTGTGATAACGACCGGAATAATCTGTCCCGCATCATTAGCGGTTTTAGCGTTAAACGCCTTACAGAAATCCATGATGTTGACACCGTGTTGCCCCAGAGCCGGACCAATGGGGGGGGACGGATTTGCCTTACCAGCTTCAACCTGAAGCTTAATCTGTGTCATTACTTTTTTTGCCATTTTATTACTCCTGAAACTCTTTATTTATAACCCGACTAAATCTTGGTTACCTGTATAAAATTCAATTCGACTGGAGTGGCGCGCCCGAAAATGCTGACCAGCACTTTGACTTTTTCCTTGTCCGGAGACACTTCTTCTACAGTACCGTTGAAATTGGAAAAAGGCCCATCAACAACCCGAACATCATCGCCCGGCTCAAAATAATATTTGGGCTGGGGTTTTTCCTTACCTTGCTCCATCTTCTCAATGATGCTCTGGGCTTCCCTGTCGGTTATTGGGGCAGGTTTGTTTTTTCCACCAAGAAAACCGGTAACCTTAGCAGTGGAACTTACAATATGCCACGTCTCATTATCCAGATGCATGCGCACAAGAATATATCCGGGGTAAAACTTTCTGGAAGACTGCCTTCTTTTTCCATCCACCAACTCAACGACATTCTCGGATGGAATAAGGATGTCCCCGAATTTTTCCGGATATCTCGACCCCTGGATTTTTTCCTCCAGGGCAAGCTTCACCTTCTGCTCATGACCGGAATAAACGTGGACGACATACCATTTTAAAGACATCTTAATTTCCCTTAGCCCTAAGTAAGGACAACTTGGACAAGCTTGGACAGGCTGTAATCAAAAACACCCAGAAAAACAGCAACAATAAACACAAAAACAACAACCACAACCGTAGTTCCGGTTGTCTGTTTCCGGGTAGGCCAGACAACTTTTTTCAGCTCAACTTTTACTTCCCGGAAAAAGTCTGCCGTCCTTGCAAAAAAATTAACCGCCCCTGGCTGCCCCACCGGTTTTTCAGGCCTCGAAACAGATGATGTTTGCACCGACTTACCCGTTATAGTCGATCTTACAGCAACGCCGGCCTCTTCACCAGTCTCACCAACCCGTTTCCGTTTTTCGCTTTGCGGCTTTTTTTTCTGTAATCTCGACATATCCCACCGATGAATTGCCTTCCAATTGGCGTCAAACGTCATTTAGAAGGCCTAAAAAAAAGTGGCAGGTCAGGAGGGAGTCGAACCCACAACAGCCGGATTTGGAGTCCGGTGCTCTGCCAATTGGAGCTACTGACCTGCATATTAAACTATTTTATTTTTGACTCTTTGTGGACGAGATGTTTATTACAGAATTTGCAATATTTTTTAAATTCGATCTTGTCCGGAGTATTGCGCTTGTTCTTGGTCGTTGTATAATTTCTTCTCTTGCATTCAGTACAAGCAAGAGCAATAAGTACTCTGTCCACTTTCGACCCCTTGACGTTTATTTTTATATTGCTTAAATCGCCCGTTACCGACACCGGCAAAAGGAGCTTTATTTAATGCGGGCATAGATGCATGCATGGTTTGGAGCCCATGACCAGAGTCGAACTGGTGAACCTCTTCCTTACCAAGGAAGCGCTCTACCAACTGAGCTACATGGGCTTAAAGCGTCATATAATCTAAACCAGCGTACAGGAGACTACGAATGGAGCGGGAGACGAGGCTCGAACTCGCGACATTCAGCTTGGAAGGCTGAAGCTCTACCAACTGAGCTACTCCCGCTTATGATAAGACTAATTCAAGTCAATCAACCAAACTATTATGTAGTCCCAACAATCTAACCTGTAGATCTCCTACATTTGTTTTGGTGGTGGGGGGAGGATTTGAACCTCCGAAGGCTGAGCCGTCAGATTTACAGTCTGATCCCTTTGACCACTCGGGAACCCCACCTAAGCTATTTTGGAGCCGATACCCCGAGTCGAACGGAGGACATTCTCATTACAAGTGAGATGCTCTACCAACTGAGCTATATCGGCTTACTTTAAGCTACACATCTTCCGTAGCGAAAAGACCGAGCAAAGATAACAGAACATTTTTGATATGGCAACCCCCTTTTGCATAAAAAAACATTTTTTTTTCACATAGGATCAATTAATTTAATTTGAATATGCCACAAGCCTCTAAAACAAGAGGCCAACCCAACATGGAACTATGAACGTTCGCACAATATAACGTTCTTTAATTTTGGATAGATTCCCTTTAATTATGGGAACCGAATACCCGACAAAAATAAAATCTGCTTTGATGGCCATCAAAATCCTAAAATGGAAACGCCTTTAACCACTACCGTTAATTAATTTTCAACATCTATAAGGAAGCATAGCCTTATTTTTTTAAAACATTGTTGAAACTCAATAAGAGCAATATTTCCACGATATTTTTTCATTGACATTCCACGCGATCTTCATTACACAATTCAAATATTCCAATAATAGCCATAAGCTGACTTGGACTATCGATACCTAAGGTTCTATTCACAACAAAACATGACAGCAATTCAAAAACTTGTTTAATTTTTAATCTTCGATATTAAACAGCTACCGGTAAGGAGACGAAGTGAATACTCACAAACTGGCCGCATTTATTTTTGCCTTATTCCTGATTACCGGCTGCCGGCAGTCCCACTTGTCAGCCAACAAACCCTTAACAGACCAAACGTTCAAAACGCCTGATGCCCAAAACCAGTGTATTCTTCAGCCTGAAACAAAAGACCAAAACCAAGCCCCTGATTCTGATCAGGAGAAAATAGATCAAGCCCTTGAACTTTGTGGTGTGGCACAAAATTACTGGGAAGAAGGTAGTCTTGAAGAGGCATTATCAAGCCTTGATGCGGCCTATGCCCGGATGCTTGAAATTGATACGACTGACAATTCCCAGGTGAATCAACAAAAAGAGGACATTCGATATCTTATTTCCAAGCGTGTTCTTGAAATTTATGCGTCCCGTCAAATTGTTGTAACCGGACACCACGACGCCATCCCCATTACCTTAAACGATCATGTAAATGCTGAGATTAAACGCTTGACCGGACCTGAACGTAGATTTTTTATTCGTTCCCTTAACCGTTCCTGCCGCTACCGTCCATTTATTGTTCAGGAACTTAAAAAATCCGGGCTGCCTGAAGAGATCTCCTGGCTCCCCCTGATTGAAAGCGGCTATAAGTGCCGGGCGTTATCCCCAGCCAGGGCGCTTGGCCTGTGGCAATTCATACCGTCAACCGGCAATAAATTCGGATTAAACCGCAATCACTATATAGATGAACGCATGGATCCTGAAAAAGCCACCAGGGCCGCCATTGACTATCTCAAGGAACTGCACAATCTATTCGGGGACTGGACCACTGCCATTGCAGCTTACAATTGCGGTGAATACCGCGTACTAAGAACAATTCGCAAACAAAAGCTCAACTACCTGGATAATTTCTGGGATTTATACCAGAGCCTACCCCGGGAAACAGCAAGGTACGTACCAAGATTTCTGGCCACTGTTCATATTGTCAAAAATCTGGAAAAATACAATATTGTTATCGACAAGCCCCTGAAACCGCTTGAATATAAACCTTTTGACATAAAAAAGCAGGTACGTTTAAGTGAAATTGCAAAAGCAATTAATATAGATAAAGACACGCTTGTTTCTCTTAATCCGGAACTGCGTCATGAGGTCCTCCCACCAGAACCTTACACAATTAAAATACCGGTGGATCATGCCGACCAGTTTATGGCCAAGATGGATGCCATTAAAACGACTTACCGCCAGGCGCCCCGGTATACTTACTACCGTGTACGAAAGGGAGATACCTTATCAGGCATTGCCGGCAAATTTGGAACTTCTGTAAGTGCCATTGCCAGATACAATAAAATTTCAAGAAAAAGCTGTATTGCTATTGGCAAGGTATTGAAAATACCAGGATCAAAGGGATCAAATTACGCGGCACGAGCAAATACCACCCCCAAAGCCTACAAAAACTCAAAAAAAATCACTTATACCGTGCGCAGCGGGGACAACCTGTGGCTGATTGCCAGAAAATTTTCTACGACCACAAAACGAATCAAAGCGCTTAACAAATTATCAGGGACCAAGCTAAGCATAGGCCAGCGCCTGACGATTGTCACTGGGGATAAAGGGGACAGCAAAAAGTTCTCAAGATATCAAGTTAAATCCGGGGACAGTCCCGTGCGCATTGCAAAAAGACACAATATGAGCCTTGACCGCCTATTGTCGTTAAATCATTTGAGCAAGAGAAGCAAAATTTATCCCGGCCAGAACCTGCTTGTGGAGTAAAAACATAGAACCAACCCTTTAGGCTTGGAATCAGATTAAAATCGTCCAAATAAGACTTAAGCTTTTAAGTCTTATTCAAGGCGCGTTACTGGGAGCATATTCGAAATATGTACCCAGTGACGCAACGCGGAAGACGGTTTAAAAGGCAAGTCATATGGGCGGCTTTATTTTGATTGCGAGCCTAACAGGTTCAAGCAAGAGTGCATTGCATTCACCATGGGATCATCCCATGGCCCTCCAAGGCTCGCATTTAAAAAATGCAAGACCCGCCATTAGCCTCGCTGTCATCATGTTATCCCGGTGGCAATATTGTTTGGTTCTTTGACAACCCTGTACAAATCATCCGCAATAATTCCTGCAGATGAGAGGGCCGCCATATCCGTCAAGGGAGAAGCCGCGTTTGATACATACGATTCAAAGGAATGGCAAAGCATCCATAGCTGTGGCGGCAGTCGCCCCAGGGGGCGTTGCTATTGTCGCCTCTGGATCAATTAAAGCAATATCCGGGATGACCATTTTGCTAATAATCGCTATTTTGCCTTTTTTAGGCGTGTTTGTAATGATGACAAATTGTGAAATATCAGCAGATGAACCGGCAGTGGTAGAAATACAAATCAATGGGGGGGGGCCGGAATTCGGTATCATATCTACACCCTCGTAATCACGAATATTGCTTGGGTTTCCCATTATTACGCCGATCCATTGGACTTCCGCCCCCCTACGGAAATAATCAGATCACAGCCGTTATTTCTGCAAATATCAACACCAGACATAACATCATGGTCTTTGGAATTGTCCGTAACGCAATCAAAGATCATGTAGTCTATTCCGGAGATTTTCAATTTATTCGACGACAGCAGTCCAGCCTGACCTTCGCACACCAGAATCGGTCACAATAAACGCTTTATATGCACCCAATTTCCCGCATGCCCCCCCCCGAACAAGCCAATCGAGCCTTGTCCATAGACAATTTCCGGGACTAAAAATGTTCTAAGATTTAGAAGATGAGGATTTATTCATTCAATTCTTCCAGGCTCTTTTGAAAGGCATGACACCATAATTAGTTTAGGTTAAGTCGCATCGTTGCGCAATATACAACTTGAACAAAGCCAAGAAAGAACGCGACCCACTTTACAATCAATACAAAAATCGCATCCAGATCAATTTATCACTTGCTTTCATAATAATTTTAGAATATATCCAGATCTCCCATTAATTTGGAAGCTTGAGTATTGTCTAAAAAGCCATTTTATGATACTCATAGCCCGAATTAAGAAAGACGTGCCCCCGTAGCTCAGTGGATAGAGCATAGGATTCCTAATCCTTGAGCGCAAGTTCGATTCTTGCCGGGGGCACCACTATTTTAACGAAACTTGGCTGTGTGGGCATATTTGCCGCAACTGGGATACAATGCCGGATGTTTTAAAAAGACCTGAGTTGCTTGCACCGGCCGGCAACTTTGAAAAACTTGAAATTGCAGTTCATTACGGGGCAGATGCGGTGTATCTGGGCGGCAAGGATTTCAGTCTGAGAAATTTTTCAGGCAACTTTACCGACGGCGAACTTGAAGATGCGATAAAATTTGCCGGAAAGCACCAGGTCAAAGTATATCTTACCTGCAACATTTTCTCCCGTAACCACGAACAGGGCAGTATCGAAGCCTTCCTGGAAAGGATAGGCAATATCTCACCCCATGCCGTTATCATTTCGGACCCGGGTATTATTCTAAAAGCCAGGCAGATTATCCCCCACATTGACATTCATTTAAGCACCCAGGCCAATACCACAAATTTCAATGCGGTTCTCTTCTGGGAACAGCAGGGCGTTAAACGGATAAACCTGGCAAGGGAATTATCCATTGAAGAGATAAAAACCATTGCTTCGCGCACAACAATCCAGACTGAGACCTTTGTCCACGGCGCCATGTGTATGTCCTACTCCGGCAGGTGCCTTTTGAGCAGCTTCTTAAGCGGCCGGGACAGCAACAGGGGACTGTGCAGCCATCCCTGCCGCTGGAATTACGCTGTCATGGAAGAACTTCGGCCCAATGAATATTACCCCGTCCAGGAGGACAGCCGCGGCACCTACATCTTTAACTCCAAGGATATGTGCCTGATCGACCACATCCCCGAATTAATCCATGCTGGAATTTCCTCCCTTAAAATTGAGGGCAGGATGAAAGGAATAAATTATCTAAGTTCTGTGGTAAAAACTTATCGTAACGCCATTGACGCATATATCGCAGAACCGGATTCTTATTCCGTCCGCCCGGAATGGTATTCTGAACTATACCGGATATATCACCGGGCCTATTGCACCGGGTTTTACTTTGGCCATCCGGATGGCGAATCAAAAAACACATTGAACCCCGGCAACTTACACAAAGGGCAAATTCATAGTTTTATAGGTAAAATTCTTGAAAATCGAGGAAGACATCTATATTTAATTGACATCAGAAACAAGCTGATACCTGGTGACGAAATAGAGATCCTCAGTCCCCAGGGCCCTGCACGACAAACCAAGGTATTGTCGCTGACGAATGAAAAAGGCGAACCCGTAGACAATGCGAAACCCAATACTCGCCTGCTGATTAGGATACCTCTGGACGCCTATCAAAACGATATTGTTCGCAAAATATGATATCATTATAATAACAGCCATAGGCAGAGCGGACCAACCAACATCCAGGTGCAACCCACAACAAAAACCCAAATAATTTAAGAACTTACCTGGGATTCTGTATAAAAAAACCCGGCGACATCTTTAATTTGACTTTACATTATATCTTCTGTAGATTATCTTTATATCACGGTTTTAAATCATTTCTATGACACTCTTTCAGGAGTTTTTAATATGTTTGAAGACGACGAAACCCTACAGATGTATATTGAAGAATCGCTGGATCACTTGGCAGACATTGAGAGTGATTTATTGACGATTGAGGAGGGCGGCGCAAACATTGATCTTGATCTGGTCAACAACGTTTTCAGGGCGGCCCATTCCGTCAAAGGCGGTGCGGGATTCATGGGGTTGACAACCATTAAAAATCTTGCCCACCATCTTGAGAATGTACTAGGGATGATCAGAAACAGAGAACTGATCCCTGATTCTAAAAAAATCAGCATATTGCTCAAAGGTTTTGACGAACTTGAAAATCTGTTAAACAACATTCAAACCAGCAATGACGTTGATATTTCCGCCCATGTTCAGGCTTTAGAAAATATAACCAGTGCATCGACACCGGAACCTACCCTGAAAGCAGAACGACACGAGGTCCCGGAACTGGTCCAGGCAGAAACGTTTGCAGATATCGCACTCCAGGACGGTAGAACTTTTCAGCAGGTGTTGCTCAAAAAGATTGAAGCCTGCAAAGCGGAGGGCAAGAATATATTCCTCGTTGAATATGATCTGATCAGCGATATTCAGCAGCAATCCAAAAACCCCATGGAGCTTTTAAACAATCTATCTAAAACCGGCACTATTATTGATGCAAGGATTGACACGTCGGGTGCCGGCACACTCAGTGACGCCGACATGCCTGAAAAAATTCCTTTCCAGATACTATTTGCCTCTATTATCGAACATGATATGGCAGAGACATTGTTTGGTGTCGCAAATCGGTGTATCCATATCATTACAGACGATATGATCAGCTTGGCAGCAGACAGCACCGATCAAATCCCGCCGCCTCTGCCCCAACCTATTGAAACCGTAAAGGCAGCCCCCCAGCCTGAGGTGGTAGCCCAACCCGCTGATGTCGCTACGTCGGCACCCACAGTTGCAAAGCAGCAGAACACCCCGGCAGTCCAGGAGGCACCTGTGGCCAAAGCCCAGGAAAAAGATTTGACCATTGGCGGAAAACCCCAGAGTTCTTTGCGTGTTAATGTGGGGCTGCTTGACACATTGATGAACCTTGCCGGAGAACTTGTGCTCAGCAGAAATCAGCTTCTCCAGGGGGTCAATTCGTCTAACGCAAAGGCCACAGAACTGTCCAGCCAGCGCATTGACATGATCACATCAGAGCTCCAGGAAGCGATCATGCGTACACGGATGCAGCCCATTGCCAATATCCTGAACAAATATTCCCGGGTGGTCCGAGATCTGTCCCACCAGTTGGGAAAATCCATAGACCTGGAAATCGAAGGCAAAGATGTTGAGCTGGATAAAACTATCCTGGAATCCATCAATGACCCGTTGACCCACCTTGTAAGAAACTCCGTTGACCATGGCATTGAAACGCCCATGGAAAGAGAGCAGATGAATAAAAAGGGCACCGGGAAAATTATTTTAAAGGCATTCCACGATGCAGGCCAGGTCAATATTGTTATCTCAGACGATGGCCGAGGACTATATCCTGACAAAATAGCCTCATCTGCCATTGAAAAAGGTCTAATTTCCGAATCACGGGTTGAGGAAATGTCGGACAAGCAAAAAACAGAACTGATTTTTCTACCGGGATTTTCAACAGCCAAGGAGGTTACGGATGTATCCGGCCGGGGCGTTGGTATGGATGTGGTGGTCACAAACATAGAGGCATTAGGCGGCATCATAGAACTTGATTCAACGCCCGGACAGGGAACGAATATCCAGATCAAACTACCTTTAACCCTGGCCATCATTCCCAGCCAGATCACCTCTGTCGGCAATGAGCGATATGCAGTTCCCCAGGTCAACCTTAACGAACTGCTCAGAATTCCGGCCAGCCAGATCAAAGAAAAAATTGAAAAGGTTGGGGATGCCGATGTTGTCCGGCTCAGAGGCGAACTTCTTCCCCTCTTAAACCTAGCGGACATGCTCGGCATACAACGCACTTTCGTTGATCCTGAAACCGGCGAAGAACACGAAGACCGCAGAACCAGCCTCTCAGACCGAAGGTCAAAGGTTCACCACATGCCCGAAGGGCATTCTATCTCTGAGAATCAAACCGAAGAGGAAACAAAAAGGGCGAAAAGTGACCGCCGTTATCATGCCTCATCTGCGATCAATATTGCGGTTGTATCTGCCGGGGCATTCAAATACGGCCTTGTGGTAGATCAGCTCCATGATTCCGAAGAAATCGTTGTAAAACCTGTGGGTAGGCATTTAAAGAAATGCACTGCCTATGCCGGTGCCACGATTATGGGTGACGGTAAGGTTGCTTTAATTCTTGATATTTCCAACCTTGCCCAGATGGCGGAACTTTCCGCAGTTGCCGAGGCTAGCCAGAATGCTGCCAAGGCCGCAGAGGAAGAAGCGGCGGCCAGGGCCGATAAGGTCGCATTACTAACATTCAAAAATAACGAAAAAGAACATTTTGCCGCGCCGTTAAGCATTGTGGAACGAATTGAACGCATCAAGACATCCGACATTGAACAGGTTGGCGATCGCAAGGTTGTCCAGTACCGCGGCGGCTCCCTACCCCTGTATGAACTGTCCCAGGTGGCAAACGTTGAACAACTGCCGGAAAGAGACCAGCAGGAAGTTATTGTCTTCAAGGTCAAAGACCGGGAATTAGGGCTTATGGTCACCCCGCCGGTGGATGCCCAGGAAGTTGTGCTCAACATTGACAGCTCTACCTTGAAGCAACCTGCCGTCAGCGGCTCAATGATTATAAACAACCACACCACATTACTGGTGGATGTTTTTGAACTGGTTAAAACTTTGAACCCGGAATGGTTTGAAGCCGAGGCCAAGGCAGCAGCAACCATGGCTGAAGACGGCGGTAAGATAATCTTGTTTGCCGAAGATTCAGCCTTTTTCAGAAACCAGGTCAAACAATTCATGGAAGAAGACGGCTTCAAGGTAATTGAAGCCGAAGACGGACTAATTGCCTGGGAACTGCTAAAAGAGCGCGCAGAAGAGATTGACCTGGTTGTAACGGATCTGGAAATGCCCAATATGGACGGATTTGAATTCACCAAGCGGATTAAGAGTGATCCCAACTACTCACATCTTTCCGTTATTGCCTTGACATCCCTTGCCAGTGAAACGCATATTGAGAAGGGTAGATCTGTGGGCATTGACGAATATGAGATAAAGCTTGACAGGGAAAGACTGATGGCTGTTATCAGGCAATATATGAATTTGTAAAACGCCCACAAAGCAGACACCCGTTAAGGAGATATACATGCAAAAAGAGACCGAAGGAACCACATCCAATGACATAGAGTTCTCCACATTCTATGTTGGCGGGGCTATTTGTGGAATCGACATATTAAATATTCAGGAAATCAATAAGCATTTTGAAATTACACAAGTGCCCCAGTCATCTGAATACGTCAAAGGCATATTGAATCTTCGGGGCAGAATTGTAACCATTATTGATCTGGGCAAAAAATTAGGCCTGTCCCCGGTCGCACCAAGCAAAGACAACCGCAACATCATTGTCAATTCTGAAGATGAGCATATCGGCCTTCTGGTGGATGCCATTTCAGATGTGGTCATCACCCAAAAAGAAAATATAGAGTCGGCACCTTCAAATATTGGTGGTGTCAAAGGCAAATATTTCCAGGGTGTTTTAAAAACGAAAAATCAGTTAATCGGTATTCTTGATATTGATGAGGTCCTCAAAGAATAATGAACACCATCAAAGCGCTTGTTGTTGATGATACAATTGTTTATCGAAAAATTGTTGGGGACGCACTCAAGCAGATGCCGGGAATTGAGGTGGTAGGTACTGCCAACAACGGAAAGATTGCCCTTTCAAAAATTAAAACCCTTAAACCGGATCTGATGACCCTGGATATTGAAATGCCGGAAATGAACGGCATTGAGCTCCTTCAGGAACTTCAGCATATGGACAACCCTCCCTTGGTGATAATGGTTTCGACCCTGACCCACCAAGGAGGTGAACTGACCCTAAAGGCCCTGGGACTTGGTGCTTTTGACGTACTACCAAAGCCCGAAGAGGGCAAGATGGCAGAGAATATGCTCAAAGTCAAAAAAACCCTTGAGCCGATTGTTCGCCATGTCAGACGCCATAAATTCGGAATAATTGATGCCCCGGCCAGACCCAAGCCCGCAGTGCCAGCCACGGCAAGAGCCAGGGAACCCAAGGGTGCCCCCAGGCCGGCTGGTATCAGATCCAAATCCGAAATTATAGGTATCGGCATATCCACCGGCGGTCCAAATGCATTAACAAAAATGATCCCCATGCTCCCCAAGGATCTCAAGGTACCGGTTCTCATTGTACAGCATATGCCGCCTGTATTTACGGCATCCCTTGCCAATAGCCTGAATAAAAAATCCGCACTTGAAGTCTTAGAGGCCAAGGATGGAGATGCTATTAAACCAGGAACAGTCTTCATTGCGCCCGGGGGAAAACAGATGAAAATTGTTGCAGGTGCAGACGGTTTGACCCGAAAAATAAAAATTACGGATGATCCACCGGAAAATTCGTGCAAACCCTCGGCAGATTATCTGTTTCGCTCCATTGCCCAGCACTATATTGGAAGGTCCACAGGCGTCATCATGACCGGTATGGGCTCTGACGGATCAAAGGGCCTCGTTCAGATGAAAAACAACGGCAGTGTCATTATTGCCCAGGATGAAAAAACATGCACCGTTTACGGCATGCCCAAAGAACCCACTGAATCCGGGATAGTCGATGTCATCGCACCATTGGAAAAAATTGCGGATGAAATCATGAAAACCGTTTAACCAGAAACCCAGCCGATACCGACAAAATACTTATGAGCAAAATCAAAGTAACGCCCGAAGAATTCAAAACATTTGCCAAATATATCCTGGATATATCAGGGATTGCTCTGGGTGTGGGGAAAGAATACCTTCTGGAAACCAGACTCAATCCTCTGCTTTCCAAATACCAGTGCAATTCATATTCGGATTTGATGAAAAAATCTAAACTCGGTTTTGACAAAAAGCTGGAGGGCGAAATTATTGATGCCATTTCCACCAATGAAACCTATTTTTTCAGGGACAAATCGCCGTTTAAACTTCTCCAACATAAAATTCTGCCGGACCTGATTGATAAACGTTCGAAAAAGAGCTTTGGCAAACCCATCATAAAAATATGGAGTGCAGCCAATTCAACGGGGCAGGAAATATACAGTCTTGCCATGACCATGATTGAAATGGGTGTAACGCTTGACAAGTACAATATCAGACTGTTTGGTACGGATATTTCTGATGCAGCCATTGCCAAGGCCAGTTACGGCGTCTACAACAAATTTGAAGTGGCACGCGGACTTGAGCCTGCACGACTTAACAGATTCTTTCAACCCAAGGAGGATAAATATAAGGTTAAAGACGAGCTTCGGGCCATGGTTCAGTTTAAAAAAATGAACCTGATGAAACCGTTTATCGGTATTGGAAAATATGATATTGTCCTTTGCCGGAATGTGATGATCTATTTTACCACTGAGGACCGCCGGAAAATTTATTCAAACATTTCGAAGGTCTTAGAACCGGACGGATATCTTTTGATCGGTTCCACAGAATCGCTGGTAAATGATACAGACCTTTTTGCATCTTTCAGATATTTAAACTCGGTATTTTACCAGTTTAAAAGTTAGTGGAGCCAGGTATTATGGGTGGTATTAATGCACAAGATTTCATTAATGAACTAATTTTCTGCCTCAACGAAAAAGATACGGTTAAAGCCAAGGCCCTGCTTCAATTTGCATCGGACGCCAACGTTGATGTCCAAGTGCAAAAAATGGCCCTTGCCGAATTGGCAAAAGGCCCTGAAAACGTTGTTCTTCCTCTGCTTGAATACCTTACCAAAATAGAAATTTCCAACACAGAGGTCCAGGAAAGCCTATATGAATTAATTCTGGACAAGGCATACGGCAATACCAATCTGGTCACAAAATATATTACCAACAATGGGAAAAAAGCCCGGATCCAGTTTATCCGGGCAGCCGGGGATCTGTTCCTTGAAGAAACCATCCCGGTGCTGATCCAGGTGATGCAGGGCGAAACAGATCCCGAAATCATTGTGCCTGCCATTAATTCACTTGCGGTATTCCGCAAACCCGAACATATTGAAATTTTTTCTTCGTTCACCACGCATCCAGACCCCGACATCATCAAAGCAGCCATTTTCGCTATTGGTGCAGTGTCCAATCCCCAGGCGGCAGATACCCTGATAAGCTTTTTATGCGAAGATGAAACCATAAACAAACTGGTTGTCCAAGCCCTGGCAGAGAAGCAGGAACTTTATGATCTGGAAAAAATAACCCTTCTTTTATCGTCCCCTGTAACCATTATCAGAGACACGGCCATTGATGAGCTCATAAATATGGGCACAAAGGCCACACCGCTTCTGACCAAGGCATTCCAGAATGCAGAAGCCGACTATATGGTGCATCTGATCACCACCCTCGGCTACATAGAGGATCAGGCTGCCATTCCCGCCATCATGAATATTATCAATACCCAGCCCAAGGATGCCAACATCCGTCAGGCCGCGTACGAAGCCATGGAACGGATTCCTTCGCCCCGTACAGCCATCTGTCTGGTCCAGGGTCTTCAGGATCCGGAAGAATCCGTGCGCATGAGTGCAGCTCGGGCGGTTGATAAGAACCTGTCTAAACCATTGGTGGCCGGACTAAAAAATATTGTTCGGGACAAATCTCCCGAAGCAGTGTCCACGGTAAGCGCACTCATAGATACGAATGCAACCAATATTTTCAATTTTCTAATGGGAGAAGAATCTTTCAGGGAACTTGCCGGTACACATATCGCTGAAAAAGCATCCCCGGCCACCCGAAAAGCCTTCTTAAAAAATATGGCAGCCATTGGTCAAATTGAATTTGCCAAAGAAATTGCAGCCCAAATAACCGGAACAGATCAGGCAGAAGAGTCATCTTCAATGAAGATTGTTGTTGTGGATGATTCAAAAATGATGCTAAAACTCTACCAGAACAAGTTGTCAATATTAGGACTTACCTGTGAAATCTATCACCGCCCTGAAGAAGCGGTGAAACGGATACTGTCTGGGAAAACTGACCTTGTTATTACGGATTTGAACATGCCCAACATCAGTGGTCTGGAACTTACCATGGAAATAAGGCGTAAATTCACCCGGACGAATCTGCCCATCCTCATGATCACCACCCAAAGTGATTTTGTAGAAGCAAAAGAAGGGGATTTAGATATCAACGAGGCTCTCTTGAAAAAATCCGGCATCAATAAAATCCTTCACAAACCCTTTAGTGATAATGATTTCAAAGCGTCCGTATTTAAACTACTACCCACCTGATCCAGTGAAAGGAGCCCCCATAAAACGGGATTTTACCCATGATAAGAAAAGCGCTCATTGATGATGTTGCCCCCATACATGCCCTGCTTAAATTTTATGCCGACAAAGGAGAGCTTTTAGGTCGACCTTTAAGCAACCTTTATGACCATTTAAGAGACTTCTGGGTATATGAGGATGAAGATACCGGCATGATAACAGGTTGTGCAGCGTTAGCCTTTTGCTGGGAAGATATCGCGGAAATCCGATCGGTTGCAGTAAAAGAGGAATATAATGGTCGGGGGATCGGATCAGCCCTGACGGAACGCTGTATCCAGGAAGCCTTCTATTTTAAATTAAAAACATTGTTTGCACTGACCTACCGCCCTGATTTTTTCGCCCGTTTTGGATTTGCAATAACTGAAAAAACCAATCTGCCTATGGTCAAAATCTGGGCCGGATGCCTGGATTGTATTAAGTTTCCGGATTGTGATGAAATAGCAATGATCAAAGAATTATAGTTTCGGTTCAGGTATAAACCATCTTGTAGGGAATGGGCGCATACTTTGTTACGGACGGTTTGGGGAGGATATGTTCCTCGGCTACGGTCAGCCAGTTATTATCCGGATTCAGTTCCCGAAGGCGTCCGCCTTCCGAAGGCAGGGCATGGATAGTGTAATCATACCAGACATTGAAAATACAAATATAAAATTTCCCCTGGCGGGCCACCACATAATTATTGGTAAAGGTGCTCTGGGGAAGACCCTCCTGCTGGGCCAAGGCTTTGACCTGGTCAACCACAAGCTTTACGAGAACGGATTTTGACACGCCTTTTTCATCAAAGCGCAACAGGCTTCGTGATTCGCTGGACGCAACATACACCGTAGTAATTGAGTCGAGTTGCCTAAAATATTGGGCAGCAACAATGGCAGCCGTCCTTCGCCCACCGGACAACACAGGAACCCCATAATATTCAAACAATTTCTTTTGCATATTTTCAGCGTAGCAATCCCCTTTCTCGTACAGGTCTTTGGAGATATAACGTAAAAATTTGGCAAGATTTTCCGATGCATCGGCAATGGGCCAATCCACCCTGACATGAAAATGGGTCAAGGCATACTGGGTCTTGAGCCGATGGTTGGGCTGGATTAAGATGGCATAATCCACAGGCAGCAGGTTTTTAAGCAGAGAAAAAAAACCGTCAGACTCAAAACATTTTATGTTTCGATTGTAATTTTCAAGATCAGGAAAATCTTTAAGCCCGAGCAGATTGGTTTTTGTGGTTTTGTTGACGTCAAAATACCGGATATACTTTTTGTGAGTTTTATCAATATAATCTTCACAAAAGATAATCAGAAAAGAATTTTGTGCTTCAAACTCCACGGAAGGAATCCGCGCCCGGGGTTTGAGTTCCCTTAACGCAACAAAGGGATAAGGGGTCCGAAGCTTTAAAAAATTATTGTAGGACCCCACAAGGCAGTAATCCAGGACAAACTGATCCAGGTCATCCCTTAATACCTGGTAATAGGACCGGCGCAACCGCGCCTCCCTGCTCAGAGCATGCCGTAATTTACAAAATTTCACCTCACGTTAATCCTTTCTATAACTTGGGCTATTCGAGGGCAGCCACGCCTGGCAGTATTTTTCCTTCCATCATGTGCAAAAAAGCCCCGCCCCCTGTAGAAATATAGCTGACTTTTTCCGTGATCCCACATTGCTTGGCTGCAAGGCCTGTATCGCCACCGCCCACAACCGAAAAGGCGGATGATTCGGCAATGGCATCAGCGAGGGTCTGGGTACCTGCAGCAAACCGGTCCATTTCAAACACCCCCATAGGCCCGTTCCATACAATGGTACCAGCATTGGCAATGGCGTTTACAAAATTGTTGGCACTTTCAGGACCAATATCCAGGGCCATCCAGCCATCCGGAATTTCATCCAAAAAGACGGTGCGCGATTCGGAATTTTTGTCAAACCGCTGTGCAACAACCAGGTCTACGGGCAAAAGCAGGTCAATACCCTTTTCCTTTGCATGGGCCATAATATCCGAAGCGGTCTTAATCAAATCCGCTTCAATCATGGATGCTTTGGTATCCACGCCATTTGCGGCAAGAAAGGTATTGGCCATGGCCCCACCTATAATCATGCAGTCCACAAACTTGAGCATGTTTTCAAGGGCAGCCAGTTTGCTTGAAACTTTTGCGCCGCCAATCACAACGACCAGCGGTTTCTTAGGATGTTCCACAGAATCGTAGTATGAACGTACCTCTTTTTCAAGCAGAAAACCGGCTGCACAGGATTTCGTATACTTGGTAATGCCCGTAACCGATGCCTGGTCCCGATGGGATACGGCAAAGGCATTGTTCACATAAATATCACAAAGGTCGGCAAGAGCCTTTGCAAATTCAGGATCGTTTTTCTTCTCTTCATCGTGAAATCTTAAATTCTCAAGCATGAGAATCTGGCCGGAGCCAAGGGCTTGAACCTGCTTTTTCACCGCATCCCCAATACAGTCATCGGCAAATGCCACAGGCAGGTTTAGAAGTTCGGACAATCTGATCGCTGCGGGCTTAAGACTGAATTTTTCGTCACGGCCGCCTTTTGGACGGCCCAAATGGGAAGCTATCACCAGTTTGGCCTTTTTTTCAATCAAATAGGTAATCAGTTCCAGGGTGGCCCGGATCCGGTTGTCATCAGTAATAGATCCCTGGTCATCCATGGGCAGATTGTAGTCCACCCGGATAAAAAGGGTTTTACCGTTTACATCTATGTCTCGAACCGATTTCATATTCCCTCCTAATCAATAGTGTTTGAACAAAAAGCCACCCATCTGCGGCGTTGCAAAAAAACTTGTATCAGGGCAACTTTGTGTCAAAACACAGGGCTTTTCGCTTCAGCACTATTTTTTCATTTTCAGGCCACGCCTGTGGGCCTGTTTTTTCCTGGACCAGCGTTCAAAAAAGGTGATGGCCCCGACTTTCGTGGAACGTTCAATGACCTCTTCTTCAACCTGAATTCCGTCCTTTGTGGCCATGGCCTGCTGAAGGCACTTTGTTTTCACAGGACAATGGTAAAAGCATTGTTCCGGGGTTTCCCGCAATCCCTTAGGACCCATGGGAAACACTTTTTCAAGATTCCCAAAGCAGTCGGGAAGATCGTCTTTACTTGTCATTTAATCTGCTCAAACTCCTTTTGAAACTGCGCCATTACCCCCTGGGCGGCAAAACTGTAATACCCCTGGCTGCCTGTGACAAGATGGTCGTGGATATGAATGCCGGCAAATGCCAGGGCGAAAAACAGGGTCCGGGTAATACGGATATCCTGGGCTGAGGGTGTAATATCTCCAGACGGATGATTATGCGCTAAAACCACTGACGCCGCATTGTGTGCAATGCTGCGTGCAATCACTTCCCGTGGATATACAGCCGAGGCTGAAAGAGTCCCGGTAAAAAGGACCTCGGATGCCACGACTCTGTTTTTGGCATCCAGAAATATCCCTAAAAAATGTTCTTTGTTTTTGTAACCAATGGTCTGGTTTAAATAGGCCATCAAACTTTCAGGGTTACTGACCACATCCATCTTAAGTATCCGGGTCTCAAGATACCGGTCTGCCACAGCCTTGATCAGATGAATCCCGAAGCTGTTGGCAGGCCCCACCCCCTTCACCCGGCAAAGGGCCTGGGTATCAGCCTCCAGCACCCGGGGCAGCGTTTTAAATTCCGCTAAAAGATCTTTGGCAGCCTGCTTGGTATCTTTTCGGGGGGTATTCAGGGTCAAAAGCAGCTCCAGGACCTCATAGTCATGGAACCCTGACAGGCCGGCCCGAAGGAAGCGATCCCTCAGGCGCTGCCGATGTCCGGCGCCCTTATTCGTCGTCTCCCTGTTCATCTATCGGGTCATCCGTATCAAGGTCTTCCGAATCCATATCCGTATCCGTATCCGAAGCATCTAAGATGTCGGCATCATCCCCATCCGGATGAAGACATGTGTTATCATCATCAGGGTCACAATCCTCTTTAGGAAGTCGGGCAATGCCGATAAGCATCTCTCCCTTGGCCAGGTTAATGAGTTTGACTCCCTGGGTATTTCTGGAAATCACGTTAATCCCACCAATATCCGTACGGATCAATTTTCCCTTATCCGTAACCATCATCAACTCATCATTGTCCCCCACCAGGGCAAGGGCCATCATTTTACCGTTGCGCGTGGACGTTTTAATGGAAAAAACACCTTTACCACCCCGGGCCTGGTTTCTGTACTCCTCAATTTTAGAGCGCTTGCCATAACCGTTTTCCGTAACCGTTAGAAGCGTGTCCTCGTCTCCAAGCACTTCCATGCCAACCACCCGGGCGCCCTCTTCTATACGCATGCCCCGCACGCCCATGGAACCGCGGCCCACAGTACGAACATCTTCTTCATTAAACCGGATCACTTTCCCCCCCTCGGACCCTAAAAAGATCTCCTGGGTGCCATCGGTGATGCGTGCGGCAATGAGTTCGTCACCTTCAACCAGCTTCACACCGATAAGCCCCCCTGCCCGGCGACGAGAATAGGCCATCAGCTCGGTCTTTTTCACCCTGCCTTTTTTGGTGGCCATGACCACGTACCTATTTTCTGAGAACGCATCCACGGTGAGCACGGTGGCAAGTTTTTCGCCCTCATCAAAATTAAGCAAGTTCACAATGGCTTTGCCAAGTGAGGAGCGGCCTGCCATGGGCAGTTCATACACCTTGGCCTGATACACCTTGCCGAAATTGGTGATGAACAGAAACGTGGCGTGGGTGGAGGCCACAAACAGATGCTCCACAAAATCGTCGGATTTGGTTCCCATGGCGGTCTTGCCTTTGCCCCCCCGGTGCTGACTGGCATACAGGGTAATGGGGTTACGCTTGATGTATCCGCTACGGGTCACCGTGACCACCATGTCTTCTTCGGCAATAAGATCTTCGATGGAAATTTCAGCGGTGCTCTCCACGATACGCGTGCGGCGCCCATCTCCGAACGCCTCATTGAGTTCGGCCAATTCATCCTTGATCAGCCCCCGGACCACGGTTTCAGAGCCAAGGATCTCCTTGAACCAGGAAATATCTTTGAGCAGGGCCTGATATTCGTTTTCAATTTTTTCCCGTTCCAACCCAGTAAGCCGCTGCAACCGCATGTCCAAAATGGCCTGGGCTTGAATTTCGCTCAAATCAAACCGGGTTATCAAGCCGGTCCTGGCCTCTTCCGGTGACCGGGAGGCCCGGACCAGGGCAACGACGTCATCCAAATTATCCAGGGCAATCTTCAACCCTTCCAGAATATGGGCCCGTTCTTCTGCTTTACGCAGATCGTAGCGGGTACGCCGGATAATGACATTGGTCCTGTGGGAAATAAAGTGGTTTAGGATTTCCTTGAGAGAGAGCAACTCAGGCCTGTTATTAACCACCGCCAGGAGGATGATGCCAAAGCTGGTCTGCATATTGGTGTGCTTGTAGAGCTGGTTAATCACCACTTCAGCGAGCTGGTCGCGTTTAAGCCCAATGGCCATACGCATGCCATCTCGGTCGGATTCATCCCGAACATAGGAGACGCCGGTAATCACTTTGTCCCGGACCAGCTCGGCAATCTTTTCCACCAATTTGGCCTTGTTCACCTGATATGGCAACTCCGTGACCACAATAGTTTCCTGGCCGTTTTTTTTGTTCTCCTCCACCTCGACTTTGGCCCGCAGCGTGATAATACCCCGGCCAGAGTCATAGGCTTCAAAAATCCCTTTGGTGCCGTAAATCTGTCCATATGTGGGAAAATCCGGCGCCGGAATATGGGCCATCAACGCCCTTGTATCCATGTCCGGGTTATCAATGAGCGCCTTTAACCCCTCAATGACTTCACTGATATTGTGGGGCGGTACATTTGTGGTCATGCCCACGGCAATTCCCGAGGACCCGTTGACCAACAATGCTGGAAATTTAGTAGGGAGCACCGCAGGTTCTTCTATGGTTTCATCGTAATTGGGGATGAATTCCACGGTCTCTTTTTCAAGATCAGCCAACATCTGGTGGGAGAGCTTGCGCATACGGATTTCCGTATAACGCATAGCAGCCGGAGAGTCTCCGTCCACGGAGCCGAAATTGCCCTGACCATCCACCAAAGTATAACGCAGGGAAAAGTCCTGGGCCATACGGACAATGGTATCATACACGGCAGAATCCCCGTGGGGGTGATATTTACCAATAACATCACCCACGATACGTGCAGATTTCTTATAGGGTTTATTCCAGTCATTGTGAAGCTGCTGCATGGCATATAACACACGCCGGTGGACCGGTTTCAACCCGTCCCGGACATCGGGCAAAGCTCGCCCGATAATGACACTCATGGCATACTCGAGATAGGACTGCTTCATCTCTTTCTCGATACTGGTGCTTTCGTTTTGAATCATCCTAAATTAACTGCTCCCGATTAAATTGCTTATGAAAAATCCGATCAAGCCGTTTGAATATTTCTTCAGGGCGTATTAAGAAAAAAGCCCTGGTGACGTTATTGGTCGGGCCATTAGTCCAGCATCCCTTTGCCCGGTTCCACCATGGATTGAAACGTGGAAAAATAAATATCGGAAAGGGTTAAAAACAAAGTAGCAATCAAAGGCCCGTAAATTATACCTAAAATTCCGTATACTTTCAAACCGCCAATAATGGCAAAAAACACAACAAGTGAGTGCATGGCAACTCTGTCCCCCACCAGCTTAGGTTTGAAAATATACTCAATACCCCATGACAACACGCCATAAAATCCAACAATGAAAAGGCATTTCCCCAGACTGCCGTTCAAAAGAAAAAACAAAGCAGCAGGCAGCATGACCACACCAATGCCTACAATGGGCAAAAATGCCAGAAACCCCATGGTTACGCCCCATAAGAAGGGAGAATTCAACCCCAAAGACCAGAACAGGCACCCGCCCGCAACCCCCTGGATCAATCCGCCCAATCCGTTGCCGATGAGCACGGCACCGGCCATCTCGTTAAACGTTTCGAAAAGCTTGCGGTCATGCTCATCCTTAAGCGGAGACAAATCAGACATGTACTGCATGAACCGTTCGCCATCCATGAACATGTAGAAAACCACAATGAGCATCAGGCAAAAGTAAAACACCAAATTCAGTAGGTTGGAGGTCAGAAACCGGGCTTGCTGAAACAGGGAAAAGCCTAGTTGTTTCCCAACTTCGGTCAAAGGGTCGATCAACTCACGCCAGGAGATCTGGGTGTGAATATTTGCCTTGGCTAAAAATTCGTTGATCCGTTCAAGGGCCCGGGTGCTTTCCAGAAAGTTGATCAAATTGTTGGAAAACACCGCATCCCTTGCCAGGTTGTAAAGCCCCAGGGCTTCCCTGGAAAGGATGCCCACAAAAAAGACAACCGGAATAAAGACAATGAAAAAAACAGCCAGGCAGGTGAGAACGGAAGCTGCCCGTGCAGGCATATATCTATCCAATGTTCTAAATACAGGTCTGAAAATACCGGCAATGACGACACCAAGAAGCAGACTTGCAAAGAACGGGGCAATCACTTTTCCCACAAGAAAAATGGATATGCAAAACAGCGCCAGAAAAAAAAAGAACACGGCCCGCTGAAAAATAGTCTGCTCCAAATATACCTGCCTGGTAATCGAAAAACCGATTAATGGTTAAAGGGAAAAGCCCTAAATAGTACCTGATCTGAGAAGCTATGTCTGGACGGCTCGTTAGAGGCCCACATGCTTACAAAATTATCCAGATACATTTTTTTTGCAACGCCGCAGATGGGCGCCTTTTCGTTTAAACGAGCTAAAGCCGCATCATGCAGAACGTGTCCTGCACAGGTGCGGCTTTGCCTTTAATGTACGAAATGCCCGGTGTTAACTGCTGACAAATCCCAGGGCAGCCAGCACCAGCAATACTTCCCAGATAATAACCTGGGTAAAACTTCCGAAGAAATGGTATACAATGCCGCCGCCTACGATGGCAGGCACGGCCGTGTATATCAATATCCCAAGTCTGCGTGGAATATCCATGGTTTTACACCTCTTTTTTCAATTCAATTTCAATCAGTTATACCGGCAATATCAATTTATTTGTTTACCATTTTAAGGGTCCGAAGTAAAGGAGAACATGCCGGAAATTCCCAACAATTTACCGCTCAATAATCATTGCCATGCCCATGCCGCCACCGATGCACATGGAGATCAGACCGGTATTGTACCCCTTTCTTTTCATCTGATGAATGGCGGTGACCATCTGACGGGCACCTGTGCAGCCGATGGGATGGCCTAAAGAGAGCCCAGAACCCAGTTCATTGGGCTTTTCCACATCAATACCCAACTCCCTCATGCAGCCGATGGCCTGGGCTGCAAAGGCTTCGTTCAGTTCGATCATATCAATGTCGGATAATGCCATACCGGTCTGTTTAAGCACCCGTTTCACCGCCGGCACAGGTCCCAGCCCCATGTACGCAGGATCAAGGCCGCCGGACGCAAAGCCTTTAACCTTTGCCAGCACCTCAAGCCCAAAGGCATCGGCACGCTGTGCAGTCATCATGAGCACGGCTGCAGCACCATCGTTGATGCCCGAGGCATTGCCGGCAGTTACGCTGCCGTCTTTTCTGAAAGCCGGACGCAGTTTAGCCAGTTTTTCCATACTGGTCTCCATGGGCCGTTCATCCTTATTGACCACAATGTCTCCTTTGCGACTTTTAATCACAACGGGAACGATTTCCTGGTCAAAGGTGCCGTCATGAACTGCACCAAAGGCCCTGGTATGGCTTAAAAGTGCAAGTTCGTCTTGTTCCTGCCGCGTGATACCGTACTTTCAACAATATTTTCTGCGGTCTGGCCCATGTGATAGCCGTAAAAAATCTCATAAAGACCATCATACACCATCAGGTCATGGACCGGGCCCTGGCCGGTAAGTTCCATGCGATGGCCCCATCTGGCCTTGAGCAGGGCCATGGGTGCATTGCTCATGCTTTCCTGCCCCCCTGCCAGAACCACGTCAGCCTGGCCCGCCATAATGGCCTGGGCACCCAAGGCAATGGCTTTAAGACCTGATCCACAGATCTTGTTCACGGTCATGGCCGGGGTCGTGCGACTGATACCGGCACCGATCATGGCCTGGCGGGCAGTATTCTGGCCCTGACCGGCCTGGAGTACGTTGCCCATAATGACTTCATCCACATAGATGTCTGCCAGATCATCGGCATAATCATATCCTGTATTCTCGATGTCTATCATTCCCTGATCTTTCAGGGTTCCCGGGGAGCATTCATCATTGCCCGGATCCAGGGCCGGTTTAAGCCCGGCACGTTTTAATACGTCCTTCATGACATGGGTGCCCAACGCCACCACCGGCACATTTTTCAATGAACCGCCGAAGGTCCCCACAGATGTTCTAACACCGCTTACGATTACCACTTCTTGCATATCAGCCTCCAATTGGATTGATTTCTTCTAAGTCCCAAATTGCCATAACAAAATGATTTATAAAATACAAGGGAAACGCCATCAGGTTTCTTTAGCGTTCCTTTTCAGATCCAGCCACGCCTCAAGGCGCTGCTTTACTGTTTTCTCATAACCTCTGGCAGTGGGATGGTAAAACCGTGTGTCTTCAAGGAATTCGGGCAGGTAGGACTGGGATGCATACCCATACTTGTAATCATGGGCGTATTTGTAGCCTTTGCCGTAGCCCATCTGTTTCATTAATCCGGTGGGGGCGTTGCGGATATGCATGGGCACGGGCAGA
>Ga0193963_1000071_pt1 | contig 47981 bp, 27 predicted proteins | sample FB_6_MG_FD_140359 | JGI IMG/M metagenome (GOLD analysis project Ga0193963, IMG submission 140359) | Microbial mat bacterial communities from the Broadkill River, Lewes, Delaware, United States - FB_6_MG | ecosystem: Environmental > Aquatic > Freshwater > River > Microbial mats | place: USA...
GTAATCTTCACCGTTAATTAAGATTTCATCCAAAGACAAAGCTGTTGTAGAAGTTTCGGTATCGTACCATTTAATATTGTTTCCATCTGCAATTAAGTTCGCAATTGTTGCATTTTCTAAAATGCAAAAAGTTTGAGTTTCTTCTGAAGTAGTAGGTGGAGTGGAATTGCTTATAGTTATTGAGATGGTAGCGTTGCTATTTGCGCAGATATTTGAAGAGTTATCTACTGTATAGGTATAAGTTCCTAAAATATTTAGACCTGGAATAAAAGCTCCTAAATATCCATCAGATAATTCACTCGGTCCTGTCCAAGTCCCATTTGTATCAGGATTCCCTCCTAATAAGTCGAATAAATTTGTTGGAATAAGAGTTTCATTGCATAGTATTAAAGAACTACTTGTGCCAGCATTTGGAGCAGTGTTAATAAAAACGGTGGTACTACTTCTTTGGACACTTTCACATGGAAATGTATTTTGAGAAGCCCAATAAGTTTTTCCATTTTCTAGTAACTGTGTGTTAGGTAATGGCGTTAAATCATCTTCAGATATGTACCAATTGATATTTAAACCAGCAGCAAATAAATTGTTTATAGTTGGGTTGCTATCAGAACAAAAGGATTGTATTAAATCGACAACTGGGGCAGGTGGGTCAACTAAGGTTACAGTTGTTGGTAACCTATCACTTGTACAACCATTTTCTGTCTGTTGAACCCAATAGGTTGTTTCGGTTTGAAGTAGTAAATTTTCTGGAAGCGGATTGCCTCCATATTGCATCTCAAACCACTGAATGTTTTCTCCTTCTGCGGATAAAGAAGCAATTGTTGGATTTTCAGATGAACACTTTCCAACAAAAACATCAACAAAAAGAGGCAGGTTTCCTATAATATTTATTGAAACTTCTAACCTTGTCGTGCTACAATTATTATCGGAAATATTATCTGCATAATATTTTTTTCCTTTGATTAGAATTGAGTTATTTTCTAGTTTGGTGCCTTCTGTGGGACTATCATACCAAGCAATATTTTCACCTGATACTACAATATCTGAAATAGTTGGATTGGTATTTATACAGAAAGTCTGTTGATTTTCACCGATAGGGGTTGAGTTTGTACATTGTGAATATGTAAACAAGGGAGTAAAACTAATAACTAGTATTAGTAGTAGTATTTGAGATAATGAGAATCTCCCAGTTTCCATAGTTAATTTTTTTAATGAGACTTAAAAAAAGAATAAGATCAAAGTTATTAAAAAAATACCATTTATTAAAGAAAACAAGCTATTTATGTGTAGAAGTATGACATATGTTAGTTTTTATATTGTTTTGAATGAATTTTAATAATACTATAACTTTACTTACATTTACACTATTTTAAATTATTTATGAGAATACATTTTATTGCCATTGGAGGAAGTGCAATGCACAATCTTGCTATTGCCCTACAACAAAAAGGATATCAAATTACAGGTAGTGATGACACTATTTTTGAACCGTCTAAATCTAGGTTAGATAAGTTAGGTTTATTGCCTGATAATTTTGGATGGTTTCCAGAGAAGATTACTACCGAAATTGATGCTGTTATTTTAGGCATGCACGCCAAAGCTGATAATTTAGAGTTATTGAAAGCTGAAGAATTAGGTCTGAAAATATATTCATATCCTGAATTTTTATACGAGCAAAGTAAAGATAAAACAAGAGTTGTTATTGGTGGTTCTCACGGAAAAACAACTATAACTTCAATGATTTTGCACGTCTTGAATTACCATGAAATTGAAGTTGATTATATGGTTGGTGCACAGTTAGAAGGTTTTGAAACTATGGTGAAATTAACTTCAGAAAATGAATTTATGGTTTTAGAAGGTGATGAATATTTAAGCTCTCCAATAGATTTACGACCTAAATTTCATTTATACAAACCAAATATTGCATTAATTAGCGGTATTTCTTGGGATCATATTAATGTTTTTCCAACTTTTGAGAATTATACCGAACAGTTTTCAATTTTTGCCAATTCACTTGTAAATGGTGGAATTATGGTGTACAACGAAGAAGATGAGATTGTAAAACAAGTTGTTGAAACTTCAGAAAGTCCTACAAAAAAATACCCTTATAAAACACCAGAACATAAAATTGTAAATGGAATAACTTACATAGAAACTTCTGAAGGAGAAATGCCTTTAGAGTTTTTCGGAAATCATAATTTACAAAATATGGCTGGTGCAAAATGGATTTGTCAGCATATAGGAGTTGGAGAAGATGAATTTTATGAAGCTATTGCATCTTTTAAAGGAGCAAGCAAGCGTTTGGAGAAAATTACGGAAAATGATTCAACAGTTGTTTTTAAAGATTTTGCACATTCCCCGAGTAAAGTTGAGGCCACAACAAATGCCGTTAAAGATCAGTATTCCGAAAGAACTGTGTTGGTTTGTTTAGAATTACATACCTATAGCAGTTTAAATGCTGAATTTTTAAAAGAGTATGAAGGTGCTTTAAATGCAGCTGATAAAGCAGTTGTGTTTTACTCTCCACATGCAGTTGAAATTAAAAAATTAGAAAAAGTTACTGAACAACAAATTAAAGAAGCTTTTAATAGAGAAGATTTACTAATTTATACAAATCCAGAGGCGTTTAAAACATTTTTATTCAGTCAAAATTTTGAGAACACGGCATTACTGTTAATGAGTTCTGGTGATTACGGAGGTCTAGATTTTGAGAAGTTTAAAGAATTAGTAGGTTAATATTACACTTGTCATATAAGCTTAAATTTATTCAGTATAAATTAGCATTTTTTTGAATTTTAAATAGAGAGAGAAATCCTAAAATTAGAATAATTAACATTTCTTCCAAAAGAAAGGTGTAAATAAAATTAAAACTGTAAATAATTCCAATCTACCAATTAACATTAAAAAAGAGCACATCCATTTTGCAGGGATTGATAGATGATTAAAATTATCAACAGGACTAACAGAACCAATTGCAGGTCCAATATTTCCAAGGGAAGAAGTTGTAGCTCCTATTGCAGATTCAAAATCTAATCCAAAAAAGGTTAGAATAATAGAGCTTGTAATAAAAATACCCATATACAAAACAAAGAACGATAAAATATTAAAAACAATATTTTTAGGAATTCCTTGATTGTCATATCTAACTGGTATAATTGCATTAGGATGCAGTAATTTTTTAAACTCTAGGAAGCTGTTTTTAATAATTATTATATGTCTTACAATTTTAACACCTCCACTAGTGGAACCAGCAGAACCTCCAATAAAAAATAGAGAAAACATTATCATAGTTGCAAAAGAGCTCCACATAGTAAAGTCTGCTGTAACAAAACCAGTAGTAGTTAATATTGAAACAACTTGAAAAGCTGCGTGTCTAAATGCACTTTCAAATTCGCCATAAGGTTTTGGGTGCTCAATGCTAGTTACTAAATTTGGGTCTTGAAAATTTACAATAATTATTGTTATAACCGATGTGAGTCCTATTACGCCAAAAAAGTAATATTTAAATTCTTCACTTTTAAACACTTTATAGACTTTCCCTTTTAATGCAAAATAGGTTAATACAAAATTGGTTCCTGCAATAAACATAAAGGCTGTTACAATATATTGTACAACAGGCATTCCGTTGTAATGTGCCATACTGGCGTTTTTTGTAGAAAAACCTCCAGTACTCATAGTTGCCATGGCATGGTTAATAGCATCAAACCAAGTCATTCCAGCAATTTTAAGAAGAAAGAATTCAGTAAAAGTTAAAGAAAAATAAATTAACCAAAGTCTTTTGGCTGTTTCGGTTATTCTAGGATGCATTTTATCTGCTGAAGGTCCAGGAGCTTCTGCCATAAATAATTGCATACCGCCAATTCCTAAAAGAGGTAAAATAGCAACTGTTAAAACAATAATTCCCATACCACCAATCCAATGGGTAGCACTTCGCCAAAATAGAATTCCTTTTGGCATAGACTCAATATCTGTTAAAATAGAAGAGCCTGTAGTTGAATACCCAGAGATTGTTTCAAAGAAAGCATTAGCATAGTTAGGTATTGCTCCAGTAAAAACATAAGGTAGTGTTCCTGTAAATGAAAGCATTAACCATCCTAGAGTTACAATAATATAACCTTCCTTTTTACCTAAGCTTTTTTTTGCATTTCGGTTAAAAAACCATAATAAAAAACCTATTGCTATAGTAACCAAACCAGCTTGTAAAATACCCCATTTTTCTGGCTCGTTATGATAGCTGCTAAAAGGAACAGCCAATAACATAAAAAAGCCATTAAGCATAGATGTTAGTCCTAAAAAGCTTACTATAATTTTGAAGTTAAGATTTTTCATTATTTAATGTATCCAAAATTAGGATGTGCAAAAGTAGTTATTTTTTCAATTTTTATTTCAAACTTTAAATTTTGAATTTAAAAAACCAAACTAATATTAGTTAAACAATTTTTCTACTTTATGAATTGCCTCTGGTAAACAAAATACTACTGCTTTGTCACCAGCTAATATTTGAAAATCACCAAAAGTCATGTGAGCAATTCCATTTCTAATTACACCTCCAAAAACAGCTTTTTTAGTTAATTTAATATCCTTTACCATCTTTTTTGTAACCAGAGAGTTTTCTTTAACCATAAATTCTAAAACTTCTGCATCTACATTATGTAAGTTAGCTAATTTTAAAACTTCACCTTTACGTACATGCTTAAAAATTGCACTTGCAGCTAATAGTTTTTTATTAATTAAAGTATCTATTCCTATGGTTTGGGAAATATTAATATAATCCATATTTTCAACCAAAGCAATAGTCTTTTTAACTCCTTTAGATTTTGCAACTAAACAAGTCATAATATTAGTTTCAGAATGTCCAGTTACTGCTACAAAAGCATCCATTTCAGAAATATTTTCTTCTTCTAAAAGTTCTACTTCTCTACCATCACCTTTAATTACTAAGGTATTGGGAATTTTTTCAGCGACTTCAAAGGCTCTTTTTTTATTTATTTCAATTAGTTTAACATTAAAACTATCACAGAGGTTTCTGGCTGCTTTTACTCCAATCTTTCCACCACCTAAAATCATTACATTTTTAACACCAAATTGAGTTTTTCCCATTAACTGGTATAACTTTTTAATGCTTTCTTTTGGGGTTGAAAAATAGATTTGATCGTTAGAATGATAGATTGTGTTTCCTCTAGGAATTATGGTTTCATTACTATTGTCGGGTTTAATAGCAATAGTAATAAAATCTATATCGTGAAATTTTTCTCTAGCCTCTTTTACAGTTAAATTTATTAATGGCGAATTATATTCTAAAGTGCTTCCCAAAATATTTAAAGTACCATTTTCAAATTGAATGGTATCGTTAAAGGCCGATTGGCTTAATAGCATTTTAATTTCATCAGCGGCTAATTCTCCGGGAGAAATCATACTATCTATGCCTATTTCAGTGAAATCTATTTCAGAATTCTGTGTAAATTCGTGGTTTGAAATTCTAGCAATGGTTTTTTTTGCGCCCAATTTTTTAGCTAAAACAGCAATTGTAAAGTTTGTGTTTTGGGATTCAGTTACTGCTAAAAAAATATCTGCTTTATGTATATTTACTTCTTTTAAAAGTTTAATTGAAGTAGCATCACCTTTTTTTGTAATTACATCTATATGGTTACTTGCATACTCTAATTTTTCTGAATTGGTATCAATTAAGTAAATATCTTGAGATTCAAATGACAAGAGTTTGGCTAAATGAAAACCAACATCTCCAGCACCTGCAATAATAATTTTCATCTAATTTTATTTATGGTTCTTTAATTGCTAGTAAAATTTGCCAAGAATTTTTTGGTTAATAGTAACCTTGTTAGTATGGCTCATTTAAAACGTTTAATTTAATACAAAGATATTATACTTATTTTAGAATATTGTTTTTTAAGATATTGATTTTTAAGAATACTAATTCTGATTTAAAAGTTGTTTGGTTAAATTAGTTACAAATTTAAAATTTTATTTTTTACTTCTTCAATATAGGTTCTTCCAAAAGGGTATCTTACTCCAGCTATTTCAACACTATTACCTTCTATTGTGTCAATTTTGTCTATTGCTATGGTGTAAGATCTGTGTATTCTTATAAAATTATCTTCAGGCAACTGTTCTGTAAAGCTAGAAAGTGTTTGATGAATTATAAACCGGTTGCTTTCTGTTGTAATTTTTAAATAATCTTTTAAACTTTCAATAACCAAAATCTCATCTAAATAGATTTTTTTCATTTTCTTTTTATCTATTTTTATAAAAAAATATGGTTTTTCAGTTAGAGGTTTATTTACTCGTTGTGAATTGAAAATTTTAAAAACTTTGTTTAAAGCTTTTACAAACCTTGGAAATGATATTGGTTTAACAAGATAATCTAATACTTCTAATTCATAAGATTCAACAGCATATTCAATATGTGCTGTTGTAATAATTATTAGTGGTTTTTTTTCGAGTGACTTTATAAAGTTTAAGCCATCCAGTAAAGGCATGTTAATATCTAAAAAAATAAGGTCTACAGTGTTGTTTTTTAAAAACGATAAAGCATCAATTGCATTTGTAAAAGCGTTTGTTAATTCAATATCATTAAACTCTTTTAAATGATTTTTTATCACTTTTATAGCTAAAGGTTCATCGTCAATAATTAGGCATTTTATTTTCATTTTAGTTTAATTTTTAGTGCCACTATAAAAATGTTATTTTTCACATTAATTTTTAGATCGTATTCATTTTTTTTATAACCCAAAGCTAGTCTTTTTTTTACATTTTCTAGGCCGATTCCACCTTTTGATTTATCTAGATGTGATAGATTGTTGTTTGCGGGTATTGGATTAGATATTGTAAAATAAAGAAAATCATTTTTAACTAAAAAATCAATATCAATTTTAATTTTACCAATATTTTTATTGGCTCCATGTTTAAAAGCATTTTCTATGAATGAAATCAATAACATAGGTGCAATTTTTTTATTACTTATGTCTCCAGAAATATTCATATTTATTTCCAAATTCTCATCAAATCGTATCCTTTCTAGTTCTAAATAATTTTGGATACTCAGAATTTCCTTTTCTAAATGTTGCTTATTTTTTTTTGTTTCATATAAAAAATAGCGCATTAAATCGGATAGTTTTAAAATTATTTTAGACGTTTTGTTAGAATTTTCTAAAGACAATGAATAAATGTTATTTAACGTGTTAAAAAAGAAATGTGGTGAAATTTGAGTGCGTAAAAAAAGTAACTCAGTTTCTAATTTTGCTTTTTCTAAATCGGTAACTCTTTTATGTTCTTTTAGCCAGTCCATTGTAATTTTAATTGCAGTAACAAAAGTAATTACATACAATTCTCCAATCATCATATCTATAGAGTAATCAAATGTTAATTTGCTAATAACTTCAGTGCCTTCTGGCCATACATTTTCACTTACTAAATAATAGGTTAAATTAAATTTTACAAGTAGCATTGTAAAGAGTGCTGTTACTAAAAGCCCGATGTAGGTAAGGTATTTTCTTTTAAAAATAAATTTAGGCATAAATACATAAATGTTTAAGTAACAGAGTGTCATGTGTATTGGGAACCCGATAAGATTTGTTTTAATAGAGTAAGAATAATCACCAAAATAACTTCCCCAACGCAGTGTGTTAAAAATAAAATACAAAGACCAAAATATTATGTGATGCCGTAATGATATTTCTCTAATTTTAGATGAAACAGATGTGGTTTTGTATTTTGTTGCCAACATTGTGGTATGTTTTTTTGTGTTTAACCTTGTTTATGTGTTGTACGTCTAATTTTTTTTTCAAAATCACTAAAATAAATAATATTTATAACTAAATTGAAAATTACAAAAGTTAAAACTTCAGATATGATGAAAGTAAAACAGCTTCGCCTACTTTTTTTAATAGGTATTTTGATTGGAACTATTTCATGTGAAAATTCTAAAAACAAAATTAAAAAAAATCCCCAAATAAATCTCACAAAATTTGTTGATCCTTTTATTGGAACTGGCGGTCACGGGCATACGTATCCAGGTGCAACTGTGCCTTTTGGTATGTTACAAGTAAGTCCAGATAATGGAATCTCAAGTTGGGATTGGTGTTCTGGATACCATTATTCAGACTCTATAACCATTGGTTTTAGCCATTTGCATTTAAGCGGAACTGGAATTGGAGATTTGTCGGATATACGATTAATGCCAATTAATAAAAAAGTTGATTTAGCCGCTGAGGTTAAGACTAGAGACGATGTTCCTTACAAATCGTTATATGCTCATAACCAAGAAATAGCTTCGCCAGGCTATTATAGCGTCCAGTTAAAAGATTTTAATATTAAAGCTGAATTAACCTCTAGCTTAAGAACGGGTTTTCATAAATATACCTATGCATCAAACGATACACAATCTGTAGTTATAGATTTAGGTTTTGCTATTAATTGGGATAAAACTACTGCTTCAAAAATAAGCGTACTAGATAAAAATACCATTTCAGGTTATAGGCATAGTACAGGTTGGGCAAAAAATCAGAAAGTGTTTTTTGTGGCGCAATTTTCTAAACCAATAGAAAAATATGAATTATTGAACGATGGAAGTTATAAAAGTGATGTAACAACTGTTGAAGGAGAAAAAGCGTTTGCACAACTCTTTTTTAATTCAGAAAACACTAACGAAATATTAGTTAAAGTAGCGGTTTCTTCTGTGAGCGAAGCAAATGCATTGGAGAATTTATCAAAAGAAGAAATTAGTTTTGAAACAGTTAAAAACGAAGCTTCCGAAATATGGAATGAAAATTTAACGAATATTACTGTTGAAACAGATAACGAAGATTTAAAAACAATTTTTTATACTGCATTATATCATACTCAAGTTGCGCCTGTAACTTTTAGCGATGTAAATAATGAATTTAGAAAAGAGAATGATGAAATTGTGAAAGCTGAAAATTATACAGCATACTCAACACTGTCACTTTGGGATACTTTTAGAGCAGAACATCCATTATTAACATTTACAGCTCAAGATAAAGTTGCAGACATTATCAACTCTATGTTAGCATATTACCAAACAAACAAGATTCTACCTGTTTGGACTTTATACGGAAATGAAACCAATACTATGACAGGGTATCATTCCATACCAGTAATTGCAGAAGCGTATATTAAAGGTATTAAAGGATTTGATATAAACAAGGCGTATGAAGCTATGAAAACTACAATGATGCAAGATGAAAGAGGCTTAGATCATTATAAGAAATTCGGATACATTCCTCATAATTTATTAGACGAGTCTGTAACAATAACTTTAGAATATGCATATAACGATTGGTGTGTAGCTCAAATTGCAAAAGAATTAGGTGAAGAAGATGATTACAGTTATTTTATGAATCGTTCTAAAGCTTATGAACATTTATTTGATGCTGAAACAGGTTTTATGCGTGGTAAAAACGAGGCTGGAACTGCTTGGAAAGAACCGTTCGACCCAAAATATTCTGCACATAGAATACACGCAGAATATACCGAAGGAAATGCTTGGCAACACAGTTGGTTTGTATTACACGATGTTGAAAACCTAATTAAAATGCACGGTGGTGAAGCAAAATTCACAGATAAATTAGAGCAATTATTTACCGAGTCTTCTGAAATTACAGGAGACGATGTTTCGGCAGATATTACAGGTTTAGTAGGCCAATATGCGCACGGTAACGAGCCAAGCCATCATATTGCATATATGTACAATTTTGCTAATAAACCTTGGAAAACACAATATTGGGTACGCGAAATATTAAAAACACAATACAATACTACACCAGATGGTTTAAGTGGTAACGAAGATTGCGGACAAATGTCGGCTTGGTACGTATTTAGTTCTATGGGCTTATATCCATACAGTCCTGCTTCTGGAGAATATCAAATAGGAAGTCCGTTGTTTAAAACGTCAACTATAAAAATTTCTGAAGATATTTCATTCACTATAAAAGCTGAAAATGTTTCAGATGAAAATATGTACATTCAATCTGCAACTTTAAATGGAAAAGAATTTAATACTACTTCAATAAGTCATAAGCAAATTATGCAAGGTGGTACGCTTCAATTTGTAATGGGAAATACTCCAAATAAAAATTGGGGAATCACTAATTAAGAATACTTATAAGAATGAATATAATTGATGCATCAATAATTGCGATATACGTTTTATTAACGCTTTTTGTTGGTATTTGGGTTTCTAAAAAAGCCTCTAAAGGTTTAAACTCTTATTTTTTAGGAGGAAATAATATAAAATGGTATTTTTTAGGATTAAGTAATGGATCTGGAATGTTCGACATTTCTGGAACAGCTTTAATGGTAGGTTGGCTTTTTCTCTACGGAGCTAAAAGTTTTATGTTAATGTGGTTATGGCCAATTTGGAATCAAATTTTTATAATGATGTTTTTAGCCGTTTGGATTAGAAGATCAAATATAATGACTGGTTCCGAATGGATATTAACGCGTTTTGGTGATGATAAAGCAGGAAGAGCTTCACATAAAATTGTAGCAATTTTTGCTGTTGTAGCAGCAATCGGATTTATCGCTTACTTTTTTGAAGGGGTTGGTAAGTTTATGACTGTTATTTTACCTTGGGATTTAACCTTACAAATTGGAAATTCAATACTTTTTAATTCAGAACAATCGTATGCTTTAATTATTATTTTCCTAACTACTATTTATACTATAAAAGGAGGAATGTTTTCGGTAGTTGCAACCGAAGTTTTACAATATGGTATTATGGTAATTGCAGGTATCTTAGTTGCAGGATATGCATTTTTTGCTTTTAGCGATGTAGAAATTGCCAATGTACTTACTTCCGAATGGAAAAATGTATTTTTTGGCTGGGAATTAGATCAGCATTGGGATAGTTCAAAATATCAAGCTTTTAATGATTTAGTGGATTCGGAAGGTTATAAAATGTTTGGAGCCTTAATAGGAATGAGTTTATTTAAAGGTTTTTTTGCAAGTATTGCAGGACCAACTCCTAGCTTTGATATGCAACGTATTTTATCTACAAAAACAGTTAAAGAAGCCGCATATATGGCTGGTTTTACAAACTTAATACTGTTTGTTCCTAGGTATCTATTAATTGGAGGCGTTGTAGTAATTGCATTAGTTGTTTTAGCTCCTGAAATGATTGCTAACCCAAATTTAACAGGTGCAGATTTAGAAATTATATTGCCTAAAGTAATTAATTTTCACGTGCCTGTTGGTATTAAAGGATTATTACTTGCAGGATTGTTAGCAGCATTTATGAGTACATTTTCTGCCTTTGTTAATGCCGGTCCAGCATATATAGTAAACGATATTTATAAAAAATATTTTAAGCCAATTGCAAGTGATAAACATTATATAAAAGCAAGTCATATTGCTTCATTTGCAGTTGTTGGTTTAGGGGTTTTTATGGGCTTTTTTGCTGACTCTATAAACTCATTAACTTTGTGGATTACAAGTGCGCTTTTTGGTGGTTATGTAGCAGCAAACTTTTTAAAATGGATTTGGTGGAGATTTAATGGTTGGGGATATTTTTGGGGAATGTTAGCAGGTTTAATTGTAGCAAGTTTACAATTTTTATTAGATCAAAATAAAGCAAACTTTACAGATGGTTCTTTACTTTATGAATTATCTAACGTGTCAGCGATCTACTTATTTCCAATAATATTTGGTTTTTCGTTGCTAGGTTCTTTTTTAGGAACGTATTTAACTGCTCCAACAAATATGGAAGTATTAAAAGCATTTTATAAAAATGTGCATCCTTGGGGATTTTGGAAGCCAGTTTTAAAAGAGTTAAGAAAAGATGATAAAACTGCAGAGAAAAATTCAGAATTTTGGTTTGATATGATGAATTGTGCAATTGGTATTATTTGGCAATCGAGTATGATTGTGTTACCAATTTATTTAATGATAAGAGATTACCCGAAAATGTGGATATCATTCGCAGTATTTTTAATAACCTCAATTATTCTTAAATTTACGTGGTTAGATAGAGTTAAAAAGTTACCTAATTAGGTAAATAATTAAAAAATATAAAATTAAAATATAAAATAGTGAATACAATTCCTTGGCAAGATAAACCGGCAGATAGTAACGAAGTAATTTGGAGATATTCTGAAAATCCAATTATAAAACGAGATCAAATACCTAGCTCAAACAGTATTTTTAACAGTGCTGTAGTACCTTTTAAAGATGGGTTTGCAGGTGTTTTTAGATGTGATAATAAAGCAGTACAAATGAACATTTTTGCTGGTTTTAGTAAAAATGGTATCGATTGGGATATCAACCACGAACCAATTGAAATGAAGGCAGGTAATACGGAAATGATAGATTCCGATTATAAATACGATCCTCGTGTGGTGTTTATTGAAGACAGGTATTGGATTACTTGGTGTAATGGTTACCACGGACCAACCATTGGAATTGCATATACCTTCGATTTTGTTGAATTTTTTCAGTGTGAAAATGCATTTCTTCCATTCAATAGAAATGGCGTTTTATTTCCACAAAAGATTAACGGAAAATATGCAATGTTAAGTCGCCCTAGTGATAACGGACATACGCCTTTTGGAGATATTTACATTAGTTATAGTCCAGACATGAAATATTGGGGAGAACACCGTTGTGTTATGAAAGCAACACCTTTTGAAGACAGTGCTTGGCAATGTACAAAAATTGGTGCTGGTCCTATTCCTATTTTAACTGACGATGGTTGGTTAATGTTATATCACGGTGTAATAAATACCTGTAATGGTTTTAGATATGCAATGGGAGCCGCTATTTTAGATGAACATCAGCCAGATAAAGTAAAATACAGAACGCAACCTTACTTATTAGGACCACACGTAAATTATGAGCAAGTTGGAGATGTGCCAAATGTAGTTTTTCCTTGTGCGGCTTTACACGATGTTAAAGAGGATAAATTAGCTGTATATTATGGAGCAGCAGATACTGTTGTTGCTTTGGCATTTGGAAAGTTAAGTGAAGTAATTCAGTATACAAAAGAGAATAGTTTATAAATTTTTTTAGATATGAAATTACCTAAATTAGTTATTGCATTACTTTTATTTACTACAGTTAGTTGTGCACAATCAAAAAATGATATTCCTAAAAGTTATATTGCATATAAAACTTCTGAAACTATTACCATTGATGGTGAAGCTACAGAAACAGCTTGGACTAAAACAGAATGGTCGGATACTTTTATTGATATTGAAGGCGTAAAAGAACCAACTTACAAAACGCAAGTTAAAATGATGTGGGATGAAACTTATTTTTACATTTTAGCAAAAATGGAAGAACCGCACGTTTGGGCAGATATTACAGAACACGATGCCATTATTTTTCATAACAACGATTTTGAAGTTTTTATTGATCCAGATGGAGATACTTTTAATTATTACGAATTAGAAGTTAATGCCCTAAATACAGTATGGGATTTGTTTATTACAAAACCGTATCGTGAGAAAAATGCCGCTTTAAACGATTGGACCTTAACAGGTTTGAAATCGGCTGTAAAAGTAGATGGAACTATTAATAATCCATCTGATAAAGATAACGGTTGGACTTTAGAGTTAGCAATTCCTTGGAAAGCTTATAAAACTTCATACTTCGAAAAAAATATTCCTGAAAATAAACATTGGAGAGTTAATTTCTCTAGAGTTAATTGGGATTATCAATTAGAAGATGGTGTATATCAAAGAAAAAAAGATACTGAAGGCAAGTTATTACACGAGTATAATTGGGTGTGGTCTCCACAAGGTGTTATAAATATGCACGAACCAGAAAAATGGGGTTATGTGTATTTTTCATCTAAAGAAGTAGGTTCAAAAGATACATTTACAATTCCGCAAGATGATAACGTAAAAAAGCAATTGTATAATTTATACAAAGCACAAAACAGCTACCGTCAAAAGCATAAAAAATGGGCAACATCTATAGATAGTTTAACTTCTAAAGCTATTGTTGTTAATCATAAAACATTAGAGCCAACTATAGAAAATCACGCAACAGGTTATAATATTTCAGTAAAAAGTCCTTTTACTAATGATACATTAATTATTAAAGAAGATGGTAAAATTATTTCAAATTAAATTAAAAAAGATCTTAATAGATTTGATAAAAATATAACTAAAATGAAGTTGATAAAGTTAATTTTTCTAACATCGTTATTTTTTTCTTGTAATAATAGTTCTGTAAAACAGACTACACCAACTCAAGAGCAACCAACTCAAGAAAAGTCCAATGAAAATTATAAAATAATTGGGTATGCTGCAGGTTATGAGGATTATGATTTTTCAAAAATAGATGCCACAAAACTTACACATATTAATTTTGCTTTTGCAAATATTGTTGATGGTAAAGCCGCTTTTGAATTAGAAACAGATGCTGCAAAAATTGCGACTTTAATATCCCTTAAAAAACAAAATCCAGCTTTAAAAGTATTGTATTCTGTTGGCGGTTGGGTTTGGTCAGATCAATTTTCTACAATGGCAGCTTATGATGCTTCAAGAAAAATATTTGCAGAAAGTTGTGTAGAACTTTTAAAGAAACATAATTTTGATGGTGTTGATTTAGATTGGGAATATCCAGGGCAACGTGCAGAAGATAATGTTTTTCGACCTTCAGATAAAGATAATTTTACGCTACTTTTGGCTGAAATTCGTAAAGCTCTAGATGAAGAAGGAGAGGAAAATAATACACATTATTTATTAACAATTGCAACAGGTGCAGATCAAACATATATCAATCAAACCGATTTAGGAAAAGCGCATGAATACCTCGATTTTATAAATATAATGTGCTATGATTACTTTCAAGGTTGGATGTATCAAACTGGGCATCATGCTAATTTATACTCTTCAAGTCACGATAAATATCAAGTAAATAGTGGTGTAGAAGCAGTTGATAGACATATAAAAGCAGGTGTTCCAGCTAATAAGTTGGTAATGGGAATTCCTTTTTATGGAAGACAATGGAAAAAGGTTTCACCAGAAAATAATGGTTTTTATCAACCTGCAAGAGAAGGCGGAATGATTGTGCCTTATTGGGAAATTCTTGAAAATTTAAAAACAGGTAAGTATAAAAAATTGTACGACGATTCAGCAAAAGCATCTTATCTTTGGAATGCTTCAGATAGTATTTTTGTTTCTTGGGAAACACCTAAAGACATCGAATTAAAAACAGTCTATATTAAAGAAAAAGGATTGGGAGGTGCTATGTTCTGGGAATATAGTTTAGATAAAAATCAAGAGTTATTAACAACACTTTTTAAAGGTTTAAATTAAATATATTATGAAATTACACAATTTATTATTTTTAGCATTGGTATTAAGTATTTTTTCTTGTGAAACCAAAGAAGAAAAAAAAGATACCACAGCAATTTCTGAAAACGTAACAATTGAAAATTCGTTTGAATTTGGGGTTTGGACAACTGCAAATAATGAAAAATCAAATGAAGAATATGCACAAGAATTCCAAAAATATAAAGACGCTGGTATTGATGAGGTGTTAATTAACACTGGAACTGATCCTGAATTGTTAAAAAGAATTACGCCTATTGCAACCGAAAACGGATTAAAAGTGCACGCGTGGATTATGGCAATGAATCGTCCTGGTGACACGATTGCTCTAAAACATCCAGAATGGTATGCTGTTAGTAGAGAAGGAAAATCGTGTTTTGATACACGTCCTTATGTAGGTTACTACCAATGGTTATGTCCAACTAGAGAAGAATCTCGTAACCACGTTTTAGGCTTGGTTGAAGGTTTAGCAAAAGTTGAAGGCATTGAAAGTGTTCATTTAGATTACATTCGTTTTTCAGATATTTTCTTGCCAATTGGTTTATTGCCAAAATACGATTTAGTACAGGATGAAGAATTACCAGAATTTGATTTTTGTTATTGTGATGTTTGTGTAAGTGAATTTGAAAAAATACACCATAAAAATCCTAGAAATATAAAAAATACAGACATTGATATGGAGTGGAAACAATTCCGTTTAAATGCTGTTAGAGATGTGGTGAATGATGCATATGAAATTGTACATAAATACAATAAAAATTTAACAGCTGCAGTTTTTCCTTATCCAGAAATGGCAGATCACATGGTACGTCAACGTTGGGATAAATGGACAATTAACGAGGTTTATCCAATGATTTACCACGGATTTTACAATGAAGAGGTAGATTGGATTGGTTTTGCCACTAAACAAGGTGTTGAAGATATAAAAGACAAAGGTATTGGTCTAAACACAGGAATTTATATGCCAGATTTTAAATCTGTTGAAGATTTTAAACAAGCAATTTTATTAGCTAAAGAAAACGGAGCAAAAGGAATCACATTTTTTGATGGTAATGCAATTACTCCAGAGTATTTAAAAGCAATTAAAGAAACAAAAGAAAGTTTGAAATAGTAATTTATGAAGCAGTTTGGACTTATATATATCATTCTATTTGGAATCATTTTTGGTTGTTCAGAACCAGAAATAAAACTTGATAAATTAACAAACTATGTGAACCCATTTATTGGAACTGATGGTCCTGGAAATACCTATCCAGGAGCAACAGTTCCTTTTGGAATGGTACAATTAAGTCCAGATATTGGTATTCCTGGTTGGGACAGAATTGCAGGTTATTATTACCAAGATTCTATTATTTCAGGGTTTTCTCATATGCATTTAACAGGAACTGGAGCAGGAGATTTGTATGATATTTTAGTGATGCCAACCAATAGTAAATTTTCAAAAAGAATTGAAGAAAATAGTTTCAAACCTTTTTCAAGTTTTTCACACGATAAAGAAACTGCTTCGCCAGGCTACTATTCGGTTGATTTGTTAGATTATGAAATTAAAGCAGAACTAACAGCTACCGAAAGAACAGGAATTCATCAATATACCTTTCCAAAAGACGATAAAACAGAAATTCATATCGATTTAGGTTATGCATTAAATTGGGACAGTCCAACAGAAACATATTTTAATGTTGTAGATAATACCACAATTGAAGGGTACAGAAAATCTACAGGTTGGGCAAAAGACCAACGGGTATATTTTGTAATTAAAGTTTCAAAACCTTTTGAATCCTATCAAATATTTAAGAATGATACGCTGACAACTTCACCAGTAACTGCAAAAAACACCAAAATTATTTTAGAGTATGCAACTACTGAAGGCGAACAAATTATTTTAAAAACAGGTGTTTCTACGGCAAATATTGGAGGTGCACATAAATCTTTAGACATTGAAGCACCTGATTTTAATTTTGATGCTATTAGAAATAAAGCTGAAGAAAAATGGGAAAAAGAACTTCAAAAAATTAAAATTTCAACTACAGATGTAACTAAAAAGCATATTTTTTATACGATGTTGTATCAATCTATGTTAGCACCAACTTTATTAAGTGATCATAATGGTAATTATAAAGGAGCTAATGATAGCATTGTAAAAGCTAATGGTTTTAATAGATACGATACTTTCTCACTTTGGGATACATACCGAGCAGCGCATCCATTGTATACTGTAATACATCCAGAAAGAACTTCAGATATGATAAATTCTTTGTTAGCACATTATAAAGAAACGGGTTTATTGCCAGTTTGGTCTATGCAAGGAAATGAAACAAATATGATGATTGGTTACCACGCAGTTCCAGTAATTGTAGATGCTTATTTTAAAGGAATCGGTTTTGATACCGATCTTGCTTTTGAAGCTTGTATAGCAAGTGCAACGGACAATTCCAGACAAATTGATGAATATATGGAGCTAGGTTATGTTCCTGTTGATGAACATCATGAAAATTGGTCGGTTTCTAAAACACTAGAATATGCTTACGATGATTGGTGTATTGCACAATTTGCAAAAGCTTTGGGCAAAACAGAGGCTTATAATCAGTTTTTAAAACGTTCTGAAAATTGGCGAAATGTATATGATTCTCAAAGTACATTTATGCGTCCAAAATTAAAAAATGGAGCATTTGTAAAAGAATTTATACCAAAAGAATACACACCCTATTTTTGTGAAAGTAATGCTTGGCAATACTTTTGGTCTGTACAACACAATGTTGAAGGATTAACAGCTATTATTGGAGGAAAAGAATTGTTAGAGAAAAAGTTAGATACTATGTTTTCGCTAAATCCACTTCCAGAAGATAAATTACCAATTTTTAGTACAGGAATGATTGGGCAATATGCACACGGAAATGAACCAAGCCATCATGTAGCCTATTTATACAATTACATTGAAAAACCTTGGAAAACACAAGAATTGGTACGTGAAATTTTAGAAACTCAATATAAAAATGAACCAAACGGACATTGTGGAAACGAAGATTGCGGACAAATGTCGTCTTGGTATGTATTTAGTGCTTTAGGTTTTTATCCTGTTAATCCAGCACAAGGTGTTTACGCTTTTGGTTCGCCAATTGTTGATGCTGCAACGCTAAATTTAGAAAGCGGAAATAAGTTTACTGTTAAAACTAAAAATAACAGTCCACAAAATAAATACATTCAAACCATTGAATTAAATGGTGAAGTAATTGAACGAAATTATATCAAACATTCAGAAATAATGAATGGAGGAACATTGATTTTTACAATGGGAAATCTTCCAAATAAGAATGTAAAAAATACTATGGCATCAAGTTCAGAAATATACAATTAAAACCACGTTTATGTCGCAAAGAAGAGATTTTATTAAAAAAGCCGCTCTAGGAACCATTGGAATTAGTACTGTTTTAAGTTGTAAAGAACTTACTGAAAAAGAAGATGCAACTGCTGAAAAGGTAGTGCAAAAAAATCAGAAAAAACCAGTAATTATTTCCACTTGGAATCACGGATTACCTGCAAATGAAGCAACCTGGAAAGATTTAAAAAATGGAAAACCAGTTTTAGATGCTATTGAAACTGGAATGAAAATTCCAGAAGCCGATCCAAAAGTAAGAAGTGTTGGCTACGGCGGTTTTCCAGACAGAGAAGGTAAAGTAACATTAGATGCTTGTATTATGGATCACAATAGCGATTGCGGTTCAGTTTCTTTTTTACAAGGAATTAAACACCCAATTTCAGTTGCAAAAAAAGTACTTCAAAATACGCCTCACGTAATGTTATCTGGACAAGGTGCACTTCAATTTGCACTTTCAGAAGGTTTTACTGAAGAAAATTTGTTAACAGCAGAAGCAGAAAAAGATTGGAAAAAATGGATAGAAGAGTCTAAATACAAGCCTGTAATAAATATTGAAAACCACGATACAATTTCAATGTTAGTTGTAGATAATGATGGTAATATTTCTGGAGCTTGTACAACTAGTGGAGCAGCCTGGAAAATGCATGGTAGAGTAGGAGATTCTCCAATTATTGGTGCAGGATTATTTTTAGACAATGAAGTCGGCGCAGCAGCAGCAACAGGTTTGGGTGAAGCAGTAATTAGAACTGCTGGAAGTGCCATGGTTGTGGAGTTAATGCGACAAGGAAAATCACCTTTTGAAGCTTGTAAAGAAATTGTAGAGCGTATTTACAAGAAACATAAGAACCATAGAGATATGGAGTATTTACAAGTTGGATTTATTGCTGTAAATAAAAATGGAGAACATGCAGGTTATAGTTTGCGTTCTGGATTTAATTATGCGGTTTATGATGAAGATAAAGGAAATAGAATGGAAGATGCACAATTTAAGATGTCTTGGGATAATTAAAAAAATAAAAAGTATAAAAGAATTTAAAATGAAACTAATTAATAAATTTCTAGTATTAGCCATAATTGTAATTATTACTTCGTGTACAAAGCCAAAAGTTTTTACAGAGAGTGCTATTCAAATTATACCAAAACCTGTTGAATTAAAGTTGCAGGAAGGTGTATTTAAGTTTTCAAAAAAAACACAAATTGTTGCTTCTAATGCTTTTCAAGAAGCAATTTCTAAAGAATTTAGTAATAGAATGAACACAGCTGCGGGCTTTAGTCTCCAAATTGTGGCGCAAGCTCCAAATACTAATTTTATTCAATTTAATACAAATTCAGAACTTGCAAAAGAGGCGTATACACTTTCTGTATCAACTACTGCAATAACAATTACTGCAAGTGAAAACGCAGGTTTTTTATATGGTTTAGAAACTGTTAGACAGTTGTTGCCAGTAGCAATAGAAAGTCCAACATTGGTAGCAAATCAAGATTGGGTAATTCCAACCGTTACAATAAAAGATGAACCTCGCTTTCAATACAGAGGTTTAATGATAGATGTATCGCGTCATTTTTTTAAAATTGAATATTTAAAAAGCGTTATTGACCGCTTGGCAATGCATAAAATGAACGTGTTACACTTGCACTTAATAGACGATCAAGGTTGGAGAATTGAAATTAAAAAATATCCAAAATTAACTGAAATTGGAGCTTGGAGAGTTGATCAAGAAGACAAACATTGGGATGGTAGGTATGAAACTTCACCAGAAGAAAAAGGTACTTATGGTGGTTTTTACACCCAAGAAGAGTTAAAAGACTTGGTTGCCTATGCTGCTTCTAAAAGCATAGAAATTATTCCAGAAATTGAAATGCCAGCACACGTTTCGTCTGCTATTGCATCGTATCCAGAATTATCTTGTTTAGAAAAACCAATTGGTGTGCCTTCAGGTGGACTTTGGCCAATAACGGATATTTACTGTGCAGGTAAAGAAAATACTTTTGAATTTTTGGAAAATGTATTGTTAGAAGTTATGGATATTTTTCCTTCAAAATACATTCATATTGGTGGTGATGAAGCTACAAAAACCAATTGGAAAATATGCATACATTGTCAAAAGAGAATGAAAACTGAAGGACTTAAAAATGTTGAAGAATTACAAAGTTACTTTATAAAAAGAATGGAGAAATTCATTAATTCAAAAGGTAAAAAGTTAATTGGATGGGATGAGATTTTAGAAGGTGGTTTAGCACCAGACGCAACCGTTATGAGTTGGAGAGGTGTAAAAGGTGGAATAGAAGCTGCAAAACAAGGACATGATGTAATTATGACTCCAGGTTCTCATTGTTATTTCGATCATTATCAAGGACCTCAAAATGAAGAGCCTTTAGCTTGGGGTGGATATACACCATTAAGTAAAGTATATCAATTTGATCCTATTGTTGAAGATTTAACTGAAACTGAAACAAAACATATTTTAGGAGGACAGGCAAATCTTTGGGCGGAACAAATTCAAACGGAAGCACACTCAGAATATATGATTTTTCCTAGATTAGCTGCGCTTTCTGAAGCACTTTGGTCTCCAAAAGAATCACGAAATTGGGAAGATTTTTCTTCAAGAATATTTTCAATGTTTAAACGTTACGATTATTTAGATATCAATTATGCAAAAAGTGCTTATTTGGTAACTGCAGATGCTACTGTAAATCTAGAAAATAAAACTGCGAGTATAACATTGCAAAATGAGTTTCCAAACCCTGAGATTAGATATGTTTTAGATGCTGATGAAATGAACGAAAACGCAATAAAATATACTGCACCTATTGAGTTAAATAAAACAACAATTATAAAAGCTTCATTGTTTAAAGATAATAAACCTGTTGGTAAAACATTAATAGACACTATCAAATTTCATAAAGCTGTAGCTCAAAAAGTTAAATATTTAGAGCCTTCAGATAAAAGATATCAAGGAGCTGGTGAGTTTAATATGGTAAATACATTACGCGCCACTAAAAATTACCACAATAAACAATGGCAAGGTTGGTTAGGAAAAGATATGGAAGTTGTTATTGATTTAGATACTGAAACAGAAATTTCTGAAGTTATTGTTGGTACTCTAGAAAATCAGGGGCCTTCAATCTTTTTTCCAACAGCAATTGAAGTTTCCATTTCAAACGATGGAAAACAATTTAATTCCATAGGGAAAATTGAAAGAGCTTTTAAAGCCAATGCAGCCTCAGAATTAAAAGATTTTGTTGTTAGATTTAACAAACAAAATACACGTTTTGTTAAAGTAAAGGCAACTTGTTTAGAAGAGCACCCTAAAGGAGGAAGTGCTTGGTTATTTGTTGATGAAATTTTAATAAATTAAAAACATGAAAAAATACAGTATAATATTTCTTTTAAGTTTAATTATTTTATCTTGTAATACTGCAGAAAATGAGCGTGTTACAGAGATTAAAAGTCAGAAGAATTTAGTTGATTATGTGAATCCATTAATGGGAACAGACTCTGAATTTAGTTTGTCTAACGGAAATACCTATCCAGCAATTGCAACGCCTTGGGGAATGAATTTCTGGACTCCAATGACTTCAAAAATGGGAGATGGTTGGACTTATAAATATGATGAATATAAAATAAGAGGAATAAAACAGACACATCAACCAAGTCCTTGGATAAATGATTACGCCGCATTTTCACTAATGCCAACAACAGGCGATTTAAAATTTCAAGAAGACGAACGCGCATCGTGGTTTTCTCATAAAGCAGAAACCGTAAAACCATATCATTACTCTGTCTATTTAGCTGATTATGATATTACTGCTGAGGTTTCTCCAACAGAAAGAGCGGCTCATTTTAAATTTACATTTCCAGAATCGGAAGAATCTTATATTATGTTAGATGCCTTTTTTAAAGGTTCTATGGTTAAAATTATTCCTGAAGAACGCAAAATAATAGGTTATTGTAGAAACAATAGCGGTGGTGTTCCAGAAAATTTTCACAACTATTTTGTGGCAGAATTCGATAAAGATTTTGAAGTAAATCATACTTGGAATGATGGCTGGAATTTATTAGAAAATTCTACTAACAGCGAAGGAGAACATGTGGGTGCAATTATAGGGTTTAAAACAAAAAAGGGAGAACAAGTTCATGTAAAAGTGGCATCCTCATTTATAAGTTCTGCACAAGCTCAATTAAATTTAACTAGAGAAATTGGAGCTGATACTTTTAAGCAAACCAAAGAAAAAGCAAAACAAGCTTGGGAGACTGAGTTAAGCAGAATTCAAATTGAAGATGACAACATAGATAATATTAGAACTTTTTATTCTAGTTTGTACCGAGTGTTGTTATTTCCGAGAAAGTTTTACGAGTTTAACGCTAATAATGAAGTAGTGCATTACAGTCCGTATAACGGAGAGGTTTTACCAGGTTATATGTTTACAGATAATGGTTTTTGGGATACGTTTAGAGCTGTTTTTCCATTTTTTAATATGATGTATCCAGAGTTAAACGGTAAAATAATGCAAGGTTTAGCTAATACTTATAAAGAATCTGGATGGCTGCCAGAATGGGCAAGTCCTGGTCATAGAGATTGTATGATTGGTTCAAACTCTGCACCAATTATTTCTGATGCCTTTTTAAAAGGAGTTAAAGATATGGATGTAGAAATTCTGTTAGAAGCAATGCTTAAAAATGCAACAGTTGCAGATGGAAGACCTGTAAATTCAGTTGGTAGAGCAGGATTAGAGTTTTATAATAATTTAGGGTATGTGCCTTATAACGTTGGAATTAACGAAAATGCCGCCAGAACTTTAGAATATGCATACGCAGATTTTACCATTGCTAAAATGGCTGAAAAATTAGGAAAAACTGAGATTGCCGAAAAATATTTTAAACAATCTTTAAATTATAAAAACTTATTTGATCCAGAAACCAACTGGATGCGAGGTAAAAACGAAGATGGCAGTTTTCAAAGTCCATTTAATCCTTTAAAATGGGGAGATGCTTTTACAGAAGGAAATAGTTTGCATTATACTTGGTCGGTTTTTCATGATATAGATGGCTTGATAGATTTAATGGGCGGAAAAGAAAAATTTGCTTCAAAATTAGACGAAGTTTTTGAAATGCCACCAACTTTTGATGCTTCGTATTATGGTTTTACCATTCACGAAATTAGAGAAATGCAAATTGCTAATATGGGTAATTATGCACACGGAAATCAACCAATTCAACACATGATTTACTTGTATAATTATGCAAATCAGCCATACAAAGCACAAGAAAAAGTAAGAGATGTTTTAACAAAATTGTATTCGGCAACTCCAGATGGTTATTGTGGCGACGAAGATAACGGACAAACATCTGCTTGGTATGTGTTTAGTTCTTTAGGTTTTTATCCAGTTACTCCTGGTGTTGATGAATATGTAATTGGAAGTCCGTTGTTTAAAAAAGCTACGTTATATTTAGAAAATGGAAACACCTTCGAAATTAATTCAAAAAATAATTCAGAAAGTAATTTTTATATAGAATCTGCTAGTTTAAATAATGCAGAGTATACTAATACTTATTTAAAATTTGATGACATTCAAAAAGGAGGAACTTTACAGTTTAAGATGGGAAATACACCTAATAAAAACTGGGGAAGTAATTCTGAAAGCGTTCCTTATTCATTAAGTACTTCTAAAAAATAATTTCACATAAATGAAAAAATTAGTTTTTGTTTTCGCTTTATTTTTTTCTATAAACTCATTTTCACAAGGTGTTTATGAAGATGAACGTTATGTGCCAGAAACCGACCCTTTGGTATTGGAAAAATTAGATGAATGGCAGGGTAAAAAGTTTGGATTATTAATGCATTGGGGAACCTATAGTCAGTGGGGAATTGTAGAATCTTGGTCTTTATCTCCAGAAGAGTACGGTTGGTGTGAAAGAACCAAAGGAGCAACTCCAGATGATTATTTTGCTTATAAAAAAGAATATGAAGGTTTAAAGAACACCTTTAATCCTGTGAAATTTGATCCAGATAAATGGGCGGTAGCAGCTAAAAATGCAGGAATGAAATATGTTGTTTTTACTACTAAGCATCATGATGGTTTTTCAATGTTCGATTCAAAATATACAGATTATAAGGTTACCGATTCAGAAACACCATTTTCTTCACATCCAAAATCAAATATTACAAAAGAAATTTTTAAATCGTTTAGAAATGAAGGACTTTGGACTGGAGCTTATTTTTCAAAACCAGATTGGAATTCAGAACATTATTGGGATCCAAAGTATCCACCAATGGATAGAAATGTAAATTATTCGCCAGAAGAAAATCCTGAAAAGTGGCAAAAGTTTGTCGATTTCACTCATAATCAAATTATGGAATTAATGACCGATTATGGAAAAGTAGATATTTTATGGTTAGACGGTGGTTGGGTCTCAAAAGCTTCAAAAACAGAAATTATTGATTGGTTTACAAAGACTTTAAATAATGATAATCAGGCTTATTTAAAGCACAGAATGGTAAACCAAGACATAAAAATGGATGAATTGGTTGTGAAGGCTCGTGAAAAACAACCAGGTTTAATTGTGGTTGATAGAGCTGTTCATGGTAAAAATCAAAACTATTTAACGCCAGAAAATAGAGTTCCTGAAAAAACATTGCCTTACCCTTGGGAATCTTGTATTATTTCAGGAGGAGGTTGGTCTTACACACCAGACGCTAAATATATGAGTGGTCGAGAAGGTATTCATATGTTAATTGATGTTGTGGCAAAAGGTGGTAATTTATTACTTAATATAGCTCCAAGTCCAGAAGGTGAATGGCAACAGGGAGCTTATGAATTATTAGAAGAATATGGAGATTGGATGAAAGTGAATAGTAGTGCCATATACAATACAAAACCAATTGCACCATTTAAAGAAAATAATATTTGTATGACCCAAAATAAAGATGGAAATGTTTTTTTATTTTATTTGGCTCAAGAAACAGAAAACCATATTCCATCAGAAATAATTGTGAACTCTATCAATCCTAAAAAAGGAACTAAAATAACAATGTTAGGTTCAAAAAAACGATTAAAGTGGGTAAAATTAAAGGAAGGGTTTAAAGTTTTAATCCCAAAGGAATTAAGGGATAATTTACCTTCAAAATATGCTTGGACCTTAAAAGTTGAAGCAATTAATTAATAAAATAAAAATGTTTTTGAATAAATTTTTAAATATGAAGTTAAGCTCTATTTTTTGTGCTATTTTATTTCTAGTAAGTTCGGTTTCTTTCGCTCAGGAGCCAGTAGATTATGTTAATCCAATTATAGGAACCTCCAATTATGGAGCAACATTTCCAGGACCAATTGCACCAAGAGGAATGGCAAGTATAAGTCCGTTTAATGTTGCAGGTCCACAAAATTTACCATTGGAAAAAGACAGCCGTTGGTTGTCCAATCCGTATGTGCATGAAAATACTTTTTTAACAGGGTTTAGTCAGGTAAATTTAAGCGGAGTTGGATGTCCAGAATTAGGTGTACTATTAGTAATGCCAACAACTGGTGCTGTAGAGACCAATCATTTAAAATATGGTTCAACCTATTCTAATGAGGTTGCAAAAGCAGGATATTACAGTACAGAGATTGATAAATACAACGTGAAGGCTGAATTTACTACTTCAAAAAGGGTAGGCGTAAGTAAGTTTACTTTTCCAAAAGGAGAATCAAATATTTTACTGAATTTAGGCTTGGGTTTAACCAACGAGCAAGGTGCAATGGTGCAAGTAGTTTCTTCAACAGAAATTGAAGGAATGCGTTCTGTAGGTTCATTTTGTTATAACAGTCCAGAAGCTGCGTATCCAGTTTATTTTGTAGCTAAATTTTCAAAACCTGCCGATAATTTTGGTGTGTGGAAAAAACCAGCAACTTATAAAGGAGTAGAAGCACAATGGATGGGATATAATGGAAAAACCAGAATGATGGATGCTTCCACAAAAATGGTAGTTGGTGATAGTATTGGAACGTATTTTAGTTACAAATTTGATAAAATTGAAACTGTTGAAGTTAAAATTGGAGTGAGTTATGTTAGTATTGAAAATGCGCGTGAAAATTTAGAACGTGAAACTTCAAACAGAACTTTTAACGATGTTTATAAAGAAACTTATAATGAGTGGAATAAATTACTTTCTAGAATTAAAGTTGAAGGTGGTTCAAAAGATGATAAAACTGTTTTTTATACGGCCTTGTATCATACTTTAATTCACCCAAATACATTGAACGATTTTAACGGTGAATACCCTGAAATTAAAACTGGTAGAATTGGAAAAACTGAAGGAACCCGTTATACCGTTTTTTCGTTATGGGATACCTACAGAAATGTACATCAATTAATGTCACTTGTGTATCCACAGCAACAATCAGATATGATTAAAAGCATGTTAGATATGTACGATGAAAACGGATGGTTACCAAAATGGGAATTAAATTCTACAGAAACATTTACAATGGTTGGTGATCCAGCAAGTATTGTTATTACAGATACCTATTTAAAGGGAATTCAAGATTTTGATGTGCAAAAGGCGTACAAAGCAATGTTAAAAAGTGCAGATCAAATTGATGAAAATCCGTTGCGTCCAGGACTGAAAGATTATATAGAGAAAGGATATTTGACTACAGATAACGGAGGTTCGGTTTCAACAACCGAAGAATATAATGCGGCGGACTATTCCATAGCTTTATTGGCAAAAGAATTAGGTAAAAAAGATGATTATAAACGATTCTATAATCGTTCAATTTCTTACAGAAAATTGTTTGATAAAAATTTGAAATTGTTAAGACCAAGATTAAATAACGGTAATTGGTACGAACCTTTTGATCCAAATGATGGTGCTAATTTTAGCGAAAATGTTGGGTTTATTGAAGGAAATGCTTGGCAGTACGCATTTATGATTCCACATGATATTTTGGGACTTAAAAAATTAATGGGAGGAAATAAAGGTTTTACAAATCAATTACAAAAGATTTTTGATGAAAATCAGTTTGATATGGCAAACGAGCCAGATATTGCCTATCCGTTTTTATTTAATTATGTAAAAGGTGAAGAATGGAGAAGCCAGAAATTAGTTGAACAATTGGTTAAAAAACATTTTACAAACGCACCAGATGGTATTCCAGGAAATGATGATACAGGAACGATGTCGGCTTGGGTTGTATATGCTATGATGGGTATTTATCCAATTGCACCAGGAGAACCAAAATACAGCATTACAAAACCATTATTTGATAAAATTACGATTCAACTTGACTCGAAATATTATAAGAAAAAGGAGTTAGTTATTGAAAAAGAGACAAATGCTAACGGATATATAAAACAAGTTTTATTGAATGGTAAAAAACATCGCGGATACTTTATAAATCATGACGATTTGTTAAACGGAAACAACCTAAAAATTATTTTAAAATAAAATAGAACGATTAAAATGAAATTAAATACCCTATTTATAACACTTTTGTTTACTGCTTTTTTATCAGTAAATGCTCAACAAAGTATAAACTATACTATTTTTAATAAGCAACCTTTAAATTTTGGAGGAGAAGTTGGTGAAGACGCTGAAGTAGCCCGTTTGGTTGATGGTAGAATTATCTACAAAAAAGTAACTGTTCCAAATTTTAAAAAAGGAACAGATGTAAAAATTAAATTAACAGTGCGTTCAAATGGAGATCGTTGGGACAAGTCGGGCTCTTGTTTTGTGGTTAAAGATTTAGATGAACTGTCTATTATTAATATAGCAAAAGACGGAAAAGAATTTCCTAATGCTTCTACTGTAGATAATAAATTTAAAGGAGTAAAAGCAACCGAAACATACAAGCCAGTTGTAGAATTATTACGTTTTATGACACCTTTTGGTGTTGGACATTATAGCGACAATAAGGTGAAATATAGAAGACCTGTTTATATCCCATCTTGGGAAAAAGAAGTGGTTTGGGAACAAGATATTTCTCAGTTAAAAAGCTTGGTGACAAATACTTTTTATGTGGGAGTTTGGATTGATAGCTGGACAGCCGAAGGTTATGAAGTTGATTTGGAACTAAACTATTCTAACCGTTCAAGAACAACTCAAAAAGTGCAAACTTTGGTAAATACCATTCCGTATGTAAACGGACAAGGAATTCCAGATTTTTTTGCAAGAACTCCGTTAGAGCAAACTTTTGTATTGCCTAAAAACGCTAAAAACGCTAAATTATATTATACCACTACAGGTCACGGTGGACATAGTGGTGGCGATGAATTTATAAAAATAAAAAACAGTGTTTTTGTAAATAATAAATTGGTTTTAGATACTATTCCTTGGAGAGATGATTGCGCATCTTTTAGACGATTTAACCCTACATCTGGTGTTTGGATAAAGAAAGATTCGGCTTCGTATATAGATTATAAGACAAGATCGTATCAAGTAAAAGAAATTGAAGAACGTATTGCATCTTCAGATTTGTCAAGGTCTAATTGGTGTCCTGGTTCTTCTGTAGAACCTTTTGAAATTGATTTAAGTTATTTAAAGCCAGGGAAACATACTGTTAAAATTGCCATAGATGGTACTGAAGCAGATGGCAATAAATTAAATCATTGGCTGGTTGCTGCTTATGTTACTTATGAAGAATAATTTTAAATAAATTAATATGAGAATTTTCAAGGTAATTACTTTCTTAATTGTTTTTAGTGTATTTTTTTTAAATTCCTGTAACAATAAAAAAGAGTTACAATTGGTAACTAATGGCATTTCTAATTATGAAATTGTTTTTAATGGTGAAGCAAATGAAAGTCAATATAAAGCTGCGGAAGTATTAAAAACTTATATTGATAAGATTAGTAATACAAACATTTCAATTGTAGAAGAAAGTTCTCAAAATTCGGAATTAAAAAAAATTTATGTTGGTAATTTTTCAAAAGAATCATTAGTTGCAGATGAAATTTTAATTAAAGTAGAGAATGATAATTTGTTTATATCTGGAGGTTCTGATTTAGCAATTCAAAATGCAGTTTACGAGTTTCTAGAAAACTATTTAGATTGTAAATGGTATGCACCAACTGTTGAAGAAATTCCAACTTCAAAAAATATCCTTATTAACAATAACATCAATTATTCTTACACACCAAGTATTACTACAAGAACGGTACATTCTAAATTATTTTATGAAAATCCTGAATTTGCGGCTAAGCATAAAGTAACTTCTGAAGCTTTTCCATATTACGTTCCTTCAGCAAGAGTGCATACATTTAATAAATTTATTCCTGAGGAAGTTTTTTACAAAACCAATCCGGAGTATTATGCATTAATAGGTTCAAAAAGATTGCCTACACAATTGTGTTTAACAAACAATAAAGTGTATGAAATTGTAAAGGATTCTGTAGCTTCATTGTTTAAACAATATCCTGAAGCAAGTGTAATTTCTGTTAGTAGTAACGATAATACGCAATATTGTACTTGCGAAAACTGTGCGGAAATTGATGCAATAGAAGGAAGTCCTAGTGGTACAATGATTCAGTTTGTAAATAAAATTGCAGCAGATTTTCCAGATAAAACAATTTCAACATTAGCATATCAGTACACACGCAAGCCATCAAAAACAAAGCCGTTAAGCAATGTTTTAATTACATTATGTTCTATTGAATGTGACAGAAGTGCAGCAATTGTTGATAATTGCAGTGATTTTACAGAAGATTTAAAAGGCTGGAAAGAAGTTACCGAAAATATTAGAATTTGGGATTATACCACACAGTTTACCAATTTTTTAGCACCATTTCCTAACTTACATACTTTACAGCCAAATATTCAACTTTTTAGTAAAAATAATGCAACTTGGGTTTTTGAGCAACACAGTCATAATCCAAGTGAGTTGTTTGAATTACGCTCATATGTTACTGCAAAATTATTATGGAATCCAGAATTAAACATTGAAGAATTAATTACCGAATTTACAGAAGGTTATTATAAAGAAGCTGGTATTTATGTAAAAAAATATATCGATTTAATTCATAAAAAAATACAAGAGGATAGTGATTATTTCCTGTTTTTATATGGAGATCCTTCACAAGCATTTGAATCATTTTTAAATCCTGAATTACTAAAACAATATGAAGGTTTTTTTAATGAAGCAGAAAAAGTTGCTAATTCTCCAGAAGTTTTAGAGCGTATTCAATGCGCAAGAATTAGTGTTGACTATGCAATTTTAGAAGCCTGTAAGAAAGGAATTTCAGATGATTTTAAATTAGTTATTTTAGGAGAAGATGGAACAAAATTGATAAATCCTTATGTAAATGAAAAGCTGGTAAATTTTTATTTAACCTGTCAGAAAAATGGTATAACCTTAATGAACGAAATGGGTTTTACGGTTGAAGAATATTTTAAAGGTTATAAAAAATCTCTAGAAGTTGCAACGCAGCCAAATAAAGCCATTGGAAAAAAAGTAACCTTGTTGACAAAACCAAAGAAGTATGCAAATGAAGATCCGCAAACGCTAACCGATGGCGCTTTAGGAGGAAGTAATTTTTATGCAAATTGGTTAGGTTTTGAAGGTAATCATTTAGAAGCAATTATCGATTTAGATACTGTTACAACTGTAAGTTCTATTTCAACAGCATTTTTACAAGTTAGTAACCATATTGTGTTTTTTCCTAAAAGTGTTACTTATTATTTTTCAAATGACAATCAAAAATTTATAAAGCTTGGTAAAGTGAAAAATGATGCCCCTTTATCTAAAACAAGTAAGATAAACGATATAAAATACTTCAATTTAGAATTTTCTAGAGTGAATGCGAGGTATATAAAAATTGTAGCGGAAAATATGAATGAAGCTCCATACTGGCATCATGCAGCAGGATTGCCGTCTTGGATTTTTACAGATGAAATACTAATTAATTAAAATTTTTAAAATGAGAAATCTCATTTTTATCGGGTTAATTTTAACCTTGTTATTAAGTTGTTCTAAAGAGAGTGTTTTAGAAGTTGCTTCACCAAATAATAAAATAGAAGTAAAGCTACACGTTAAAAACGGAAATGTAAAATATACTGTAAATTACAAAGATTCTGTATTAATTACACCATCAACTTTGGGGTATTTATTAAAAAATGTAAAACATATAAATGGTAATTTCTCAGTAAATGATTTTGAAATTACAAGCGCAAATTCAAAATGGACTCAAGTTTGGGGTGAGAATAGCGTTATTATTGATAATTACAATCAATTAAAAGTTTTTCTTCAACAGAAAGTGGCACCGTTTAGAAAAATGAATATAATTTTTAAAGTATATAATGATGGTGTAGGTTTTAGATATGAAATTCCAAAACAGGCAAATTTAGATACTATTTTAATTACCGAAGAGTTGACAGAATTTAACTTTTCTAAAGATTCTGATGCTTGGTTTACCCCTGCAAACTTTGATTCTTACGAGCAATTATACCAAAATGTGCCTTTAAATACAATTGAAAATGCAAACACGCCTGTAACATTTCAGTTTGATAATCAAGTTTTTGTAAGTATTCATGAAGCAAATTTAACTGATTATGCAGATATGACGTTACTTAAAAATAATGAGAAAGATTTTTCTTTTAAAGCTAATTTAGTGCCTTGGCCAGATGGTATAAAAGTAAAAGCTAATGCACCAATGGTTTCTCCTTGGCGCACTATTTTAATTGCAGATAAAGCTGTGGATTTGGTAGAGTCAGATTTAATTTTAAATTTAAATGAGCCTAATAAAATAGATGAAACTTCTTGGATTCAACCAATGAAATATGTTGGGATTTGGTGGGGAATGCATTTAGGAACGCATACTTGGACTTTAGGTGAACGACACGGAGCAACTACAACTGACACTAAAAAGTATATAGATTTTGCTGCTAATCATAATATTTCTGGTGTTTTAGTTGAAGGTTGGAATACTGGCTGGGAAAATTGGGGACAACAAAAAGCTTTTGATTTTGTAACGCCATATTCAGATTTCAATTTAAAAGAAATTGCAGACTATGCAAAAACGAAAAACATTAATTTTATTGGTCATATAGAAACGGGAGGTGATGCAGCTTATTTTGAAGAAAATTTGGATAAAACATTTTCTATGTATCATAATTTGGGTGTAAATGCTGTTAAAACAGGTTATGCTGGAGGAATTAAAACAGCAGGACAATTTCATCATGGTCAGTTTATGGTAAATCACTATAGAAAAGTAGTGGAAGTTGCTGCAAAATACCAAATTATGGTGAATGCGCACGAACCTATAAAACCAACAGGAATTAGAAGAACCTACCCAAATATGATGACACGTGAAGGCGCAAGAGGAATGGAATGGAACGCTTGGAGTTCTGGAAATCCACCTGAACATTATACTATAGTACCTTTTACAAGAGGTTTAGCTGGACCATTTGATTATACACCAGGAACTTTTGATATTTTATTTAAAAATGCCAAAAATAGGGTGAAATGGAATGATTTAGACGATGGAACATCTAGAGTAAATACCACTTTAGCTAAGCAATTAAGTTTGTTTGTAATTTTGTACAGTCCTATGCAAATGGCATCTGATTTAATTGAAAATTATGAAAATCAGCCAGCGTTTAAGTTTATTAAAGATTTTGGGGTTGATTGGGAAATTTCAAAAGTGTTAAATGGTAAAATTGGAGACTATATAACGATTGTTAGAAAAGAAAAAAATAGTGAGAATTGGTTTTTAGGAAGTTGTACAGATGAAGGTAAAAGAACCCTAGAAATTGAGTTATCATTTTTAGATGCTGATAAAACATATTATGCTGAAATTTATGCCGATGGAGTGGAAGCCGATTGGAAAACAAATCCACAAGCAATTGAAATTTATTCAGAAGAAGTTGATTCAAAAACAGTTCTAAGTTTAAAATTAGCAGCTGGTGGCGGACAAGCAATAAAATTTACTCCAACAAATTAATACCCATGAAAAAAATCAGCTATTTACTAGTATTAGTCGCATTAGTTTCTTGTTCTTCAGAAATGGAAAATTTGAATATAATGACATATAACATACGATACGACAACGTGAATGATGGTGAAAATCAATGGTCCTTTAGAAAAGAGTTTTTAAGCCATCAAATTGCTTTTAATGAAGTTGATATTTTTGGAATTCAAGAAGGGTTGAAGCATCAAGTAACATATTTAGACAGTGTCTTTGTTGATTATAGTTATATTGGTGTTGGTAGAGATGATGGTAAGACGAAAGGCGAATATAGCACGATTTTTTACAATTCAAACAAGTTTAAAGTAATTGAAAATAATACCTTCTGGTTGAGTGAAACACCAACAGAGGTATCTGTAGGTTGGGATGCTTCAATGGAACGAATTTGCACTTATGGTTTATTTGAAACTATTGCAACCAAACAGCAATTTTATGTTTTTAATACCCATTTTGACCATATTGGAAACCAAGCTAGACTTAAAAGTGCTGAATTAATACTTCAAAAAATAACTGAATTGAACACAAATAATCTTCCTGTTTTAGTACTTGGAGATTTTAATTTAACACCCGAAACTGCTCCAATTCAACAACTTTCTAAAGAATTAAACGATTCGAAAAAAGTGAGTAAATTAGAACCTTTTGGCTCAACAGGTACATTTAATGGTTTTAAATTTAATATGCCAGTAACTGCTAGAATAGATTATATTTTTACAAGTAAAAACAATATTTCTGTTGAAAAATATGCTGTGTTAAGCGATTCTAAAGACTGTAAATATCCATCAGATCATTTGCCTGTATTTATTGAAATAAAAATCAATTAATTCCATAATTATGAAGCGTAGAAAGTTTATTGCAAATAGCTCTTTAATTGCCGCAGGAACAATGATTTTACCACAAAACTTATTAGCTTTTGAGCAAGACAAGTTTAGTAGTAAACGACCAATTATTTCAGAAAGAAATTTCACGAGTAGTGCTGTTGAAGACACTATAAAAAAAGTAAAAGCTGTAATACAAGATAAAGAGTTGGCTTGGATGTTTGAAAACTGCTTTCCAAATACATTAGATACAACCATAGATTTCGAAATTATTGATGGAAAACCAGACACTTTTATAATTACTGGAGATATTGACGCTATGTGGTTACGAGATTCTACGGCACAAGTTTGGCCGTATATGCCGTTAATTTCAAAAGATGAAAAATTAAAACAGTTAATTAAAGGTTTAATTAATAGGCAAGTAAAATGTATATTGTTAGATTCGTATGCAAATGCTTTTTATAAAGATACTACCAAAATATCGAAATGGAAGTCAGATATAACTCAAATGTTACCTGGAATCCACGAACGAAAATGGGAAATAGATTCGTTGTGTTATGTAATTCGTTTGGCAAATGAATACTATCAAATTACCAAGGACGAATCTATTTTCGACGAAGATTGGGACAAAGCAATGCGTTTAATTGTAAAAACATTTAAAACAGAACAACGAAAAAATAATAAATCAGACTATGTTTTTAGTAGAGAAACAACGTCTGTAATAGATTCTCCACCTTTTGAAGGAACTGGGAGACCAATTAAACCAAATGGATTAATTTGCTCTATGTTCCGACCTTCAGATGATTCAACATTATACCCTTTTTTAATTCCTTCAAATATTTTTGCGGTACTTTCTTTAAAACAATTGTCTGTAATTTATTTTGAAATTCTTCAAGAAAAAAAGTTTGCTAAAGAATGTGAAAAACTAGCTTTAGAAGTAAACGAAGCAATTCAAAAATATGCAGTTTCTGAACATTTAAATTTTGGGAAAATATATGCTTATGAAGTAGATGGTTTTGGGAATAAATTATTTATGGACGATGCTAATGTTCCTTCATTAATGTCTTTAGCTTATTTAGGAGTTCACAAAACAACAGATAAATTATACCAAAATACCCGAAAGTTTTTATTAAGCGATAATAATCCATATTTCTTAAAAGGAAAATATGCAGAAGGACAAGCAAGTCCGCATACAGGAAAAAGTAAAATATGGCCAATGGGGATTATTTTAAGGGCAATGACAAGTTCCGATGAGAAAGAAATTATTAAATGTTTAAAAATGTTAAAAGCTACACATGCTAATACAGGTTTTATGCATGAAAGTTTTAATAAAGACAATCCGCAAGATTATTCTCGAGATTGGTTTGCTTGGGCAAATACCTTATTTGGGGAGTTGATTTTGAAAGTTTATAAAGAACATGGTAAATTATTAGCTTTAAATTATTAAATAACTTAGATATGAATAGAATAAATATGGTGTTAATTTTTACAATATTATGTTTAATATCTTGTAAAAATAGAGAGGTTAATAGCTCAAAAGCGAATGAGATTTTACCCAAAAGTAAAAGGGTTGTTGCATATGTTATGGGAGGAAATAATAATTGGGGAGATAATAACGAAAAGGCAAATCAAATAACACATATTAATTATGCATTTGCCAATATAAAAGATGGTAAAGTTGTAGAAGGGTATGAAACTGATGGAGAAAATTTAAAAAAGTTGAACCAATTAAAACAAGTTAATAAAGATTTAAAAATTCTTATATCTGTTGGAGGCTGGAGTTGGTCTAAAAATTTTTCTGATGCGGTTTTTACAGAAAAGTCTAGAGAAATATTTGCCCAAAGCGCTGTTGATTTTATGTTAAAACATAATATAGACGGTATTGATTTAGATTGGGAATACCCGGGGCAAAAAGGAGATAATAATAAGTTTAGACCTGAAGATAATGAGAATTTTACAGCAATTTTAAAGTTAATTAGAGGAAAACTGGATGTAATTTCAAATAAGAATAGTCAATATTTATTAACCATTGCAACAGGAGCTAATCAACAATATTTAGATCATACAAATATGAAAGAGGCTCATCAGTACCTAGATTTTATAAATATCATGACGTATGATTTTTTTACAGGAGGATCTAATAGGGCCGGACATCATGCAAATCTATATATATCCGAATTTGATAATGAGGGTGGAGCAAGTGTTTCTAAAGCTGTTGAAGAGCATGTTAATGCAGGTATTCCATTTGAAAAATTGGTATTAGGAGTGCCATTTTATGGCAGATGGTGGAAAGGAGTTACACCAGAAAATAATGGTTTGTACCAGAATTCAATTGGTAAAAGAGGAAGTTACGGTTATAAAACAATAGCAGATAGTTTAAGCAATACTAAATTTGTTTCATATTGGGATAGTAAAGCAAATGTACCCTATATATGGCGAAGTAAAGATTCTTTGTTCTTAACTTACGAGAGTCCGAAATCGTTAAAAGTTAAAATTGATTTCATAAAAAATAATAAGTTAGGCGGAATTATGTTTTGGCAGTTTAATGGTGATAATGGTGAATTATTGACAACAATCTCTAATACAATAAATAACTAAATAACAATAATAAAATGTTATCTTTTATTGAAATTTAGGTTAACTAACCTCCTAAATTTAGGTGTTAAAAATTATTATTGCTTAGTTTTCTTAAAAAAAAACAATTGTTAACTACATCTCAAACGTTGTAAATCTAAGGCGCAACCAATTGCAGAAATAATTTAAGTAATTTTTAACCTGTTAATTTTTTATTATTTAATTATAAATATCATTCAGCTTTGAATTGGTGTAATTGGTCGAAATTAAAGACTTTAAAGAATATTTTTTTTTAATTTTATTCATTATTAACTCAAATTTATATAATAAATGATACAAAAAGTACTAAAACTGTTTTTAGTTTTTTGTTTACTGGCTTATTCTAGTATTCAAGCGCAAACGGTAACAGGAACTATTACTGACGCCGTTGATGGAACTCCATTACCAGGCGTTAATGTAATTATTAAAGGCACAACTACTGGTGTCTCGACGGATTTTGATGGTAATTATAGTATTGATGTAAAAAGTGATGCAGCAGTATTACAATTTTCATTTTTAGGCTATGCTAACCAAGAAATTGCAGTAAATGGGAAAAGCATAATTAATGTTGCTTTGGTGCAAAGTGCAGAATCTCTGGATGAAGTTGTTGTAACAGCTTTAGGTATTAAAAGAGAAAAAAAATCGTTAGGTTATGCTGTGCAGGAAGTTGATGGTGAATCTTTAGTTCAATCTAGAGAAAGTAACTTAGCAAACTCTATTTCAGGGAAAGTTTCTGGAGTTCAAATTGTAAGATCTAGCAATGGACCTGCAAGTTCTTCAAAAATCATTCTTAGAGGTAACAACTCTTTAACAGGAGATAACCAGCCTTTGATTGTTGTAGATGGTGTACCAATGGATAACTTTACAGGGGCAGCAAATAACGATTACTGGAATCCATCACAAGATATGGGTAATGGTTTGGGAGATTTAAACCCAGAAAACATTGAAAGTATGTCTGTGCTAAAAGGAGCATCTGCTGCTGCTTTATATGGTTCACGTGCAGGAAATGGAGTTATTTTAATTACTACAAAAAGTGGTAAAGCTAAAGATGGTTTAGGAATATCTTATTCTACAACCCTAGGGTTTGAAAAAATTGGTTCAACACCAGAAATACAAAGTGTATATGGGCAAGGAGAAAATAGCTTATACAATGAAGTGTCTGGTTCAAGTTGGGGACCAAAAATTGAGGGTCAGCAAGTTACTAATTGGAATGGTGAACAAGTATCATTACAAGCCTATGATAACTTAGATACTTATTTCAAAACAGGTTTTAACCAAACACATACACTTTCGTTTCAACAACAAGTAAGTGATGGAACTTCTTTATTTTCTTCTGCAACTTATTTAAACGATGATAGTAAGATACCTGGAGCAAAATTAGAGAGAGTTAATTTATTAACAAGAGCAGTTTCTAAATTTGGTAAAGATAATAAATGGACAACAGATGTTAAAGTGCAATATATTAATTCACAAGCAGATAACCGTCCTTTAAATGGATCTAATATTTCAAATGGTTTTGGAACAATGTACATGTTACCACGTTCAGTAAATGTTGCAGATTTTACAGCTGGAAGTGATGAGTTTGGTAATATGATATGGTATGTGCCATCAAATTCTTTAAACCCATACTGGGGAGCTAAAAATAATTTAAGTACAGATGCAAGAGATCGTTTCTTACTAAATGGAAATTTAAAGTATGAATTTACTGATTGGTTACGAGGTGAAATTAAGGCAGGAGCCGATTTATATACTACAAGTACAGAATCTAAATTATATGCTGGAAGCCCACTTTCTAATACAGGACGTTATAGTTTAGGTAAAAACACCTTTTCTGAAAAAAATTATAGTGCATTGTTTATAGCTCAAAAAGATAATATTTTTGGAAAATTTGGAGGTTCATTAACCTTAGGAGGTAACTTAATGTCTCAAACTGCTAGTGGTTTAAGATCAAGTTCTGGTGAACTTGAGGTTCCAAATTTATTTTCTTTAAATAATGGTAAAGATAAACCAACTGTTAATCAAAGTTTTAGTGAGCGTAAAATGAATTCACTTTATGGTTCTATGCAAATTAACTACGATGGATATTTATATTTAGATATTACAGGACGTAACGACTGGTCTTCTACATTAAGTGAAGAAAATCGTTCTTTCTTTTATCCTTCAGTTAGTACTTCAGTAGTGTTAACAGAAATGTTAAAAAAACAAGGAGGAGATTTGCCAGAATGGTTAAACTTTGGAAAAGTTAGAGCATCTTATGCAGAGGTTGGTAACGATTTGGATCCTTATAGATTGTATAATAGTTATTCAATCGGTAAAGATCCAAACGGAAATACTACTGCAACAACTGGTAATGTAAAATATAATCCAGATGTAAAAAGTGAGTTAATTAAATCTATGGAATTTGGTCTTGACGGTCGTTTCTTTAGTAATCGTTTAGCAGTAGATTTTTCTTGGTATAAATCCAATGCAACAAATCAATTAATACAACTTCCTTTAGACCCTTTAAGTGGTTATACTAGTGAAATAGTAAATGCTGGAGATATTCAAAATAAAGGTTTCGAATTAATGTTGAATGGTACAATTCTTGACAATCCAGATGGTTTCTCTTGGGAAATGAGCTTAAACTATTCTAAAAATGAAAATTCAATTAAAGAACTTACAGATGATGTTAATCAATACGGTTTAGGAGGATTTGATAACTTAAATGTTTTTGCAACTGCAGGTGGAGCGTATGGAGAGATTTGGGGAACAAAATACCAAAGAGTAGAAGATGTAGCTAATCCTAATTTTGGTGCTATAATTGTAGATGGAAATGGACTTCCTTTAGCTACAAGTGAAAAGTTTAAGTTAGGAAACCAACAACCAGATGCTTTAATAGGGTATTCAAATACACTTAGATATAAAAATTTATCATTTAGTTTTTTAATTGATGCACGTTTAGGTGGTGAAATATACTCAGGAACAAATAGAGCGCTTCAACAATCTGGTAACGCGGCTGTTACAGTTGTAAACGGCTCAAGAGAAGATTTTGTTGTTGAAGGTGTAGTTAGTGATGGTAGCGGAGGTTATGTTGCAAATACTGTAGAAGTTTCTCCTCAAATATATTGGAACACACTATCTACAAGATCTGGAAACTTAGGAATTACAGAAGCTAATATGTACGATGCTTCTAACGTAAGACTAAGAAATATTAGTTTAAATTACGCTTTACCATCTAAGTGGTTGAAAAATACTGGAATCCAAAATGCAAAAGCAGGAATTTCAGCAAATAATGTTTGGTTAATAAGTAGCCATTTAAATGGTGTTGACCCTGAATCTGTATATGCTACGGCAACAAATGCTGTTGGTTTTGAGAACTTATCTTCACCAACATCAAGTACAGTATTTTTAAACTTATCATTAAGTTTTTAATAATTTAAAATATATTTAATATGAAAAAAATGTTAAAAAAAATAGGATTTCTTTCGATAGTAGCAGGTGCTTTATTTTCATGCTCTGATTTTGAGGAAATGAACGTAAATCCTACCGCAGCTTCTGTCGATCAAGTACAAGTAGAATATTTTATAAATAACTCAATTATTGGAGCGCAACAAGACCCTAATATTGCTGAAAGAGTATTTGTATTATATTGGAAAGACGCTGGACGTATGGATAGAATAGGGTCATTATCTGAAGGTTATTATAGTGAAGATTGGAGTAGTCAATATTACACATATGTTTCAAGATGGTTAAAAGATATTAACACTGCAGTTAGAGTTGCTGATGAGCAAATAGAATCTGGAAATTCAAAAGTATACACTAACAATTTAAAGCAAATTGCTAGAATTTGGAGAGCTTATTTAATGAGTGAAATGGCCGATAATTTTGGGCCAATGCCTATTGATGGTTTTCAAGGTGTAAATCCAGATTACAATAGCGTTAAAGATGTTTATTACTTTATTCTTGATGAGTTAAAAGACGCATCAAATTCTTTAGAATTAGATGTTAATAATCCAGATAATCTTAAAAATGGAGATCCAGCTTATGGATATGATTATACACAATGGAAACAATATGCAAACTCTTTAAGAATGCGTTTTGCTATGCGTATTTCTGAAGTTGATCCAGCGAAAGCAAAAACAGAATTTGAAGATGCTGTAAGTGGAGGAGTATATGTTGCTACATTAGATGATAATTTTGCAGTTCAAGAAAAAGGAGGATGGGATGCTTTAACAGGTGTTATGTCTAGAGAGTGGAATAGTCAATATTTATCCGCAACATCTAATAATTTAATGATTGGTCTAGGTGGAGTTACATCTGAAGCTATGTTATCTGCTGATAAACATGCTCATATTAAACCAGCAAATTACATGGGGTTAAAATATGACGATCATTTTACTACACTAACAAATGATCCTTCAGCAGGTTTTTGGTTTGATGGTCTTCATAATTCTATAGATCCTAGAGCTTACGATGCGTATCCAATTCCAGGAGATTTTGATAATCCAGAGTTTAATAAATACCCTTCTTGGGCTTCAAACGCTACAACTACAAAAAGGCTTTTATTGGATGATGCAGGTAATGATCTTCAAGAAATAGATGCCGCATTTACTTGGAATGCACCAGCTACTGGAGATTGGGGAGAGAAAGGTTCTAAAAATAGACTTTACTGGTATCAAGGTACACTACCAAGATTGGCTAGTAAATATAGAAATAGTTCTATGAAACGTGTGTTTTTTGGATCTTGGGAATCTTATTTCTTAATTGCTGAAGCTTCAGTTAAAGGATGGAATGTACCAATGAGTGGAAAATCTGCTTATGAAGCAGGTATAGAACAAAGTTTTACGTATAATAATGTTTCTGGATATATTGGAGATTACCTTACATCTCAAAATTATAATAGAGTAGGTACTTCTGTTAGTTGGGATCACACTACTGAACCTCCAGCAACTATAGAAATGGATTATGTTGATGGTTATACTGGAACTCCTGGAACTTTCAATTTTAAATATCCATCAAATACTATTTATCAAGGAGGAGCGGTTAAAAATGATTTGTTAACTAAAATCATTACACAAAAATTTATTGCGCAAACACCTTGGTTACCATTAGAAACTTGGAATGATCATAGAAGATTAGGATTACCTTTCTTTGAAAACCCAGCTATTGAAAACTTATTAACTGATTCTCCTAATTTGACTTTAGGTAATTATATGGAAAATAGTGTAAAAGTTTTTCCTCAACGTTTAAAATACCCTTCTGGTATTGCAAATAACGTTCCATTAGGATACCAACAAGCTGTTGAATTTTTAGAAGGACCAGATGCTGTCTTTACACCTTTATGGTGGGCTAAAAAGCAATAATAAATTAATGTAAAAACATTAATTTAATTTATATTAAAAGGCTGTTTAAAAGTTAAACTTTTAGATAGCCTTTTTTTGTATATCAATTTTTAGTTATAGTATTAGTGCTTTATTCTAAAATAATTTACTCACTTCAATTTTATTTTATAATAATGAGTTTGAGAATCTTAAATTTAAAAATTTTATCGTATTGATTAACAATTTATATGAAAATTTAAGATAGAGTTGTTTTTTAAATTTAAAAGGTTGGAATAGCTTTTTCCTTGAAAGCATAAAGTTTGATTTATATGCTTATTTAACCTTTAAAAAAATTCGTAGGTAAAATTAATTATCTTATGATAGATTTTTTTTTTTATCTTTAACATTATTAACTCAAATTAAATATTGAATGATACAAAAAGTACTAAAACTGTTTTTTGTGATTTTTTTACTAGGTTTTTCTAGTATTCAAGCACAAACAGTAACAGGAACTATTACAGATGCCATGGACGGAACAGCTCTTCCAGGTGTTAACGTAGTTATTAAAGGCACAACAGTAGGTGTCTCTACGGATTTTGATGGTAAATACAGTATAGACGTTAAAAGCTCTGACGCTGTATTACAATTTTCTTATTTAGGTTATGCAACAAAAGAAGTTGCAGTAGATGGTAAAACAGTAATTGATGTTGCCCTTGATCAAAGTGCTGAATCTTTAAATGAAGTTGTAGTAACTGCATTAGGGATTACCAGAGAAAAGAAATCATTAGGTTATTCTGTATCTGAAATTGATGGATCGTCAGTTTCTCTTGCTAAAGAATCAAATGTGGTAAATTCTCTTTCAGGTAAAGTAGCAGGTGTTGTTATAACACAATCTGCATCTGGACCTGCTGGGGGAACAAGAGTAGTTATTAGAGGTAACAATTCAATTACAGGGAATAACCAACCTTTGTATGTAGTTGATGGGGTGCCAATTGATAACTCAGGAATTGGTTCTGCTAATGGTGCAAACACATCAGAGTATAGCCGTTCAGATTTAGGTACTGGTATATCAGATATAAACTCTGATGATATCGAATCTATGTCAGTTTTAAAAGGACCTAATGCAGCAGCTCTCTATGGTTCAAGAGCAAGTAATGGTGTAATCTTAATTACTACTAAAAAAGGAAGTAGTCAAAGTGGATTAGGTATTTCTTTATCTACAAATATTTCATTTCAAAACCCATTATTTTTACCTGAATACCAAAATGAATATGGTGCTGGTAAAGATGGCGTTTTTGGAGTAGATTTAACTGAAGTAAAAGGAAATGGTTCTTGGGGGCCAAAATTTGATGGTTCACAACAATTGTATTACAATGGTGAAAATAGACCTTATGTAGCACAACCTAATAATGTTGAGAATTTCTTTGAAACAGGATCTAATATAGTTAACACTTTGGCAATTAGTAAAAGTACAGAAAGCTCTTCATTGCGTTTTTCTTATTCTAACTCTGCAATTCAAAGTATTTTACCAAATTCTGATGTTGATAGAAACAACTTCAATTTAAGAGGATTTAGTAAAATAACTGATAAATTTTCTTTAGATGCAAAAGTTACTTACTTCTTACAAGGTGCAAAAAATAGAGCGTCTCAAGGTACAGAAGGTGTAATGGCTTATGTATATGGTTTAAATAGAAATATTGATATCAATGATTTAAAAACATATCAAAATCTTGACAATGGATATGGTGTAATTTCTGCTACAAATAGTGGAGGAAACCCATACTGGATTCTTAACCAAGATAAAAACGAAGATAGTAGAAAGCGTTTTTCAGGTTTTGCAAAAGCTCAATACGATTTTTCAGATGCATTTAAAGCATTTGTAAGAGTTGGTACTGATGTTGTTTCTCATGACACTGAAAGCTATAGTGCAGTGGGGCATCATTTTTATCCAGCAGGTAGAATAAATTATACAGCAAGTGATCGTTCTGAAACAAATTATGATTTATTATTAATGTATAATAAAGATATTAATGATGATTTTAATTTAGCAGTTAATGCTGGTGCAAATGCATTACATTCCACGGTTAGATCATCAAGAATTGCAGGGTCTGATTTTAAAATTCCTGGAAAATACTTTATAGGTAATACAGATCCAGCTAAATTGAGTATAGGACAGTCAGATTTAATCGAAAAGAAAGTTAACTCTGTTTACGGATCAGCTTCTTTAGCATATAAAGGAATGGCTTATTTAGATGTTACAGGAAGAAATGACTGGTCATCTGCACTTTCAAGTGAAAATAGATCTTATTTCTATAAATCTGCAAGTTTAAGTATGTTGTTAGATAGAATGTTTGATTTACAACAAGATTCAAAAATTAATTTAGCAAAACTACGTTTAAGTTATGCTAATGTTGGTAATGATACCGATCCTCAACAAATTATCAATTTATTTAATGTAGCTTCAAATGGATATTTAGGAAATACTACTGTTTCTCGTCCAAATATTAAATTTAGCGAAAGTTTAAAACCAGAAGATGTAACTTCAACTGAAGTTGGTTTTGAAATAAAAGCGTTTGGAAATAGATTATTTGCAGACTTTACGTATTATTCTATTACTTCAAAAGATTTAATATTTGACGTTCCTGTTGATCCAGCAACTGGTTATAGTTATTTTAGAGAAAATGTTGGTGAAATTTCAAATAAAGGTTTTGAATTTTTAGTTGGAGGTACACCAATTAAAACTGAGAATTTCCAATGGGATGTAACCTTTAATTTATCTAAAAACGAAAATAAATTAGTTAGTTTAATTGATGGTCAAGACTTTTTCCAATTTAGTTCTACAAATGGAGGTATAATTGATGTAAGAGCACAAGTAGGAGAGGGGTTTGGAGATATTTATGGTAAAACATGGAAAACTACTGATGATGGTCAATTGTTATTAACAGCAACAGGTCGTCCACAAGCCAGTGATGAAAGAGTTAAATTAGGAAATTACCAACCAGATATGACAGGTGGATTTACCAATACATTTAACTACAAAGACTTCGCTTTAAACTTTTTAGTTGACTTTAGAATTGGTGGAGAAGTGTATTCTGGTACTGATGCTGCTTTAGATGCAAGAGGTGTTTCTAAAAAAACATTACAGTACAGAGAAGGTGGAATAACTGTTGATGGTGTTTGGGATAACGACGGTACATTAACTCCTAATACCACAAATATTAGTGGACAAGATTATTGGGGTGCAGTAAGTGGTATTGCTTCCGAATATATTATTGAACAAACAAACGTGCGATTAAGAGAAATAAGTTTGTCTTACAATTTTCCAAGAACTATTCTTGAGAAAACATTCGTTAAAAATGCATCTTTAAGTTTAACAGGAAGAAATTTATTCTTTTTATATAAGAAAAGTGATAATTTTGATCCAGAAGCTAGTTATTCTACAAGTAACTTTGCACAGGGAGTATTGTTCTACAACTTGCCAACAACAAGTAGTTTAGGTTTAAGTTTAAATGTTAAATTTTAATAATTTTTAAAATGAGAAATATAAAAATAACAATATATAGTGTTTTAATGTTCTTCACTTTCTCTTGTACTGGAGACTTTGACGAAATAAACACAAATAATCAGGGATTTGAATCTTCTGATTTAAGTGCTAAATTCTTTGTAACAGAGGCACAATACAAATTATATGCACCAGATCGTTACCCATACTGGAGAGCGCAATTAATTCATTCAGATAGATATGCAGGTCATTTTACATTTGGTAGCAATGTTTCTTGGTGGAATGATGGTCTAGGCTATAACTATAGTGGAGGTTATACAGATGCCGCTTGGGATTGGTTAGCTGGTTACTTTGGAAATGTTAAATCTTTTATGGATTTAACCATGACTGGTGGAGAGTTTGAGAATGAGAACATGTATGCAATGGGTTTAATAATGAAATCACTATACTATCAAATGTATACAGATACGTTTGGAATGCTTCCATATAGTGAAGCAGGTATTGAAGGTAATTTAACACCTAAATACGATTCTCAGAAAGATATTTATAAAGGTATTATTTCAGAATTAGATCAAGCAATGACTATTATTGGAGATAAAGAAAGAACTGGTACTGGTGTTGCAGATGTAGATGAAAATGATGTGTATTGTGGTGGAGATCTACAAAAATGGAAAAAACTAGCAAATACACTTAAATTAAGAATAGGTATGCGTGCATTAGGTGCTAATGGAGATGATTTTGCATCGAGCGCTATTAATGCAGCTTTAAGCTCACCTCTATTAGATGACGCCTCTGGAAGTGTTACAATGGAAAAGGATATGATTATTGGTCAGTGGGGAAGTGCTGCCTATGGAGATGTATGGCATAATTTTATGGGCGGTGGATCCTGGTCAGTTGGAGCTACTTTAATTAATCAATTAAAGAGCACACAAGATCCAAGACTTGCTGTCTATGCTTCACCAGCAAAAGGTGGAGAATTTACATTTGAAGGTACAGGAGCAGATTATCAAGAGAGATTAAGTTTCTTATTAACATCTTTAGACAATGCAGGAGCTTCTTATACAGCTAGTACTTCTGGTGATGTTACAACTTTAAATGTTGATGCTGGTCAGTATATTGGACAACCAACAAGATTAAATGGTGATATTAAACCATTAGTTAAGCTAGATTTGTTTAGCGCACCAGGTGAATTAGTAACTCAAAAAACAGGTGAAGGTGTTGGTGCATATCCAGAAATTATTTTAACTAGCGCAGAAGCTTATTTTTTACAAGCAGAAGCAGCGGTTAGAGGTATGGGTTCTGGAGATGCTCAAACATTATTTGCTAACGGAATTAGAGAAGCAATGAAATTGTGGGATATTTCTGATGGCGATGCTGAAACTTATATTAGCTCTCAAGATGCTGCAGATATTAGTGCAGGTACAATGGATGAAAAATTAGAGAAGATAGCGACTCAACGTTGGTTAGTAAGCTATACTGATGGTTTTGAAGCTTGGGCTGTAGTTAGAGATACGGGTTACCCAACTGAATTGTATCAAGGAGTTTCAAATTCAATTATTTATGAATTAGGAACCTTAGATGGTGATTATCCACAACGTATGCGTTATGGTAGTGGAGCGCAATCTAACCCTAACTATAGTCAAGCTGTTTCAGAGCAAGGGCCTGATGTACAAGCTACTAAATTATGGTTTGCTAAATAAAATAATACAGTAATAGAAAATCTTAGAAAAAATATTTTACTATGTCTAATTAGCCAAAGCTTATATTAAAGTATAAGTTTTGGCTAATTTTTTATCTTTAAATTTTTACATGAAATTATTAAATTTAGTAGAAATATACTTTTTTTAATTCAAAAATTTAAAATGTGCTTCTTACATTTATTTAACCTTTAAAATATGTTGTTGGTCGAAATGTTTTTCTACATCGTAAAAGTATTTGTTTATTTGTCACGTTAAAATATTTCATAAAGAATTTTAGAAATTAATAGAATTTGTAAGTTTATTTAAACAATAAAAGTTTAGATTATTTGAATTAAGTTTAAGAGAGCTGCTGGTTACAGCTCTCTTTTTTTGTTTTATTTAAGTATTTTAAAATAGTTATATTTGAAAAAACTTGCTTATGAA
>Ga0193963_1000072_pt1 | contig 47579 bp, 40 predicted proteins | sample FB_6_MG_FD_140359 | JGI IMG/M metagenome (GOLD analysis project Ga0193963, IMG submission 140359) | Microbial mat bacterial communities from the Broadkill River, Lewes, Delaware, United States - FB_6_MG | ecosystem: Environmental > Aquatic > Freshwater > River > Microbial mats | place: USA...
CCTGAACGCTTAATGCAGCCCAACACGCTAGAGTGGTTGGCGCGCCTGCCGATTTCGTTAATTGCCATCGATGAAGCCCATTGTGTCTCGCAGTGGGGGCATGACTTTCGCCAAGATTACCTATTGCTACACCAGCTAACGCACTACTTCCCTAACGTGCCTCGCATGGCGCTTACGGCGACGGCGAACCCACTGACACAAACTGAAATTATTGAACGTTTGGCACTGACACACCCCAAACAATTTAGCAAAAGCTTTGACCGCGCCAATATTTATTACTCAGTGGCCCCCAAAACAGACACTAAAAAACAACTGATTAAATTTCTCGCAGGCCATAAGCACAACAGTGGCATTGTCTATTGCATGTCGCGCAAAAAAGTAGAGAGTACAGCCGCTTGGCTATGCAGCCGAGGATTAACTGCACTGCCCTACCACGCCGGTTTAAGTAGCGACATTCGCGCAGTCAATCAAGAGCGCTTTCTACGCGAAGACGCCGTAATTATTGTGGCAACGATTGCCTTTGGCATGGGTATTGATAAGCCCGATGTACGCTTTGTGTGCCATTTAGATTTGCCCAAAAGTATCGAGGCTTACTACCAGGAAACCGGCCGCGCCGGCCGCGATGGCGAACCCGCCGAAGCCTGGATGATCTACGGTTTACAAGATGTCGTTCGCCTAAGCCAAATGGCAGAAGACTCTAGCGCGAGCGAGCAGCACAAGCGCAATGAAAAACAAAAGCTCGACACCTTGCTTGCTTGGTGCGAAACCACCCAATGCCGGCGCAAATTACTACTCGCTTATTTTGATGAGCACCAGCAAAACGACTGTGGCCACTGCGATACCTGCACCCACCCACCTAAAACCTGGGATGCAACGATAGAGGCACAAAAACTACTCAGCTGTATCTATCGCACCGAACAGCGTTTTGGCCTTGGTTATGTGCTCGATGTATTGCGCGGTAGAGCGATCGAAAAAATACAGCACAATCGCCACCATCAACTCAGTACCTTTGGTATTGGTACTGACCGAAGTGAAAAACAGTGGCGCTCGATTGCACGCCAACTGATTGTGCGCGGTTTTATCTATGCTGACCACGAGCACTACGGCGTCATTAAACTAACCGATAACGCACGCCCGCTGTTGCGCAGTGAAATAGCGCTGCACCTGCGAGAGGATATCGATGATGAACCACTACGGCAACCAAAACGCCAGCAACACGGCGTATCCGATGCTGACCGAGCACTCTGGGAGGCACTACGGCAGTGCCGTAAACAATTGGCAGAAGAACACGGCGTGCCACCTTACGTGATTTTTCACGATGCAACCTTGATGGAAATGATGGAAGACAAGCCTACTAGCGAGCAACAAATGCTGCATATCAGTGGTGTTGGAGAGACAAAGATGGAGCGCTTTGGTTGGCAGTTTCTTGAAGTTATTGCCCCCTATGCCGATTAACCCTTGAGCTGGCCCTGCACATAGTACCAACGCCCATCGATTTGCAGAAACTCACTCACCTCATGCAAGCGCTCAGCACGAGCACCGCCTACTTTGTAGCGAGCCACAAATTCGACCACACCGTGAGTGTCTTTCTCACCCCCCTGCTGCGTAGTAATAATACGCAGCCCTAACCACTTTTGCGCAGCCGAACACTCAAGGCTAGCTGGGCGGGTTGAGTGATGCCAAGTGGCGAGCAGGTAATCGGTACGTGATAAACAGTAGGCACTGTAGCGCGAACGCATCAGTGCCTGTGCTGTTGCAGGCCACTGGTCGGCGTCAATAAAGCGGCCACAACAGGCGTGATAGTCAACCGCATTACCGCAAAGACAGGGCACAGTCGTCACCGGCCAACCCACGTGCTAGTGGGTTGTTTATCGTAGTGTAAGACATAGTGTATGGCGTGCGGTACTTGCGCGGTTATTGCGCGAAACTATTCGCAACATTGTTAAAGACCACAATATAGTTATCACAGTTGCCAAATGATATTGACATAACCTCGCTATTGGTTGCATCGGTGACCAGTACATTGCCCGAAGAAATATTACCATTAGGGCAGTTTAAACGTATATCGGTCGCCACAATATCGACATAACCATTGCTCGTTTCGTAAACACGGCCGCTAACGTTATAACCACCTGTGTTATTGCTCAATATAGCGATATTCTCGGCGCGATAACCAATATTGCTATCGCTTTCAAAATCTTCACTGAAAGTACAGTTGTTAATGGAGTTATTACAAGTGACTTCGGTATTAAAGGTTTCAAACTCATCGTCAGTGCGTAAGACTAAATCAAAGCGCAGGCTGTAGGTAGAGAAACTCACGGGTTGATCGCTAAAACCCGTCCAGGAAAAGCGTAGTTCACCATCGGTGCTTTCATTGTCGATGGTACAATTATTAAATTGAAAAGCCCCAGAACCGTCCACGGGCACCTCACTTAGCGGGCCATCAACACCGGGAAAGTCGATATCAGCCGAACCACCATCGCTACAATCAACCGATAGTTTACGCGAAGCTACTGGCCCTGAGAGCGCTTTAGTCGATGCCGCCAACACACCTTGTGTTTTGCTGGGTTCGATCAGAGTGAGAGGGAAATCTGGGAGATCCTCAAAGCGGGTAGCGAGACGTTTGATACTCTCTTGTGAGGCTTTACTGACAACTCGCTGGTTGTCATCATCGACACTCGCTTGATTGGTCGAGCCAGTATAGCCTGATGAAATAGGGCCATTATTACTGCTCGAACCACCGCCACCGCCGCCACAACTGACTAAGGCAACAGAACATAATGCGATACTACAATATTGATATACGGACATAAATCCCTCTACGTTTTAGATGTTAAATTGATACGCGGATACGCGATCACTCGCTACCGGCAAATAGTAATAGCGCCTGTTAACCATTAATGTCAATCATAAACGAGATTGCTTTCATCGCCTACTTTCCACTTAATTAGCGGCAAAAATACATGACACACGGCTCATAAGAAAGCCGCATCAATGGCTAAAAACGGCTTGAATAATAACGAAGTTGTACGGCAAACACAATGGCCTAATCTCTAAGCGGTAGATTAGTTTCTAGGCGGTAGATTAACGATGACCACCTTACCGCCATAGCCATCAACCGTATCGTGTGCCTGCACCGTCACTTGCTTAATACCTGCAGGCACTGTCACTTTATGGCTGCGAGTAAAGGGTTGCTCGTCTACGTGGGGGTGGTGCAGTATGCGCTTACCCAATACTTTACCCGAAGGCCCAACGACTTCCCAGGCATTGGCATAGTGCTTCCAACCGGTATCGGCATGCTTGAGTGTCACCATAAAACGAAACTGATCACCCGTGAGATGAGTGACCTTTACTTTGAGCACATCAGCCTCGCCCGCCCACAACCAAGGCGATAACAAGACAGAGACAACACACAATAAATACCGGACCTTAAACATGAATACTCTCCTAAGCACTCGGGTTAACGATAACCCGCTGTTCAACAATAACCCTATCGCGAACGATTAAAAATAACCTGCGCTATTTAACCCCAGATCAATAGGGCCTATCTGGCGATTTAGTCACAAAAATGCCTCCAATACTGCATCCAACAATACATCCAACAATGACTAAACACTAACGCTCGCCTAAAAAACCACCCGATTGATGTGACCACAATTGCGCATAAATACCACCACGCTCAATTAGGTTTTCGTGGGTACCCTCTTCTACGATAGTGCCTTGATCGAGCACAATCAGGCGATCCATCGCGGCGATGGTCGATAACCGATGGGCAATAGCGATCACCGTTTTATCTTGCATTAGCCAGTACAGGTTTTCCTGAATAGCCGATTCGACCTCAGAATCCAGTGCCGAGGTGGCCTCATCCAGTACTAAAATTGGTGCATCCTTTAACAGTACCCGCGCAATCGCTATTCGCTGGCGCTGGCCACCTGAGAGTTTAACACCACGCTCGCCCACATGAGCATCGTACCCGGTGCGCCCTTGAGGGTCAGACAACCCCAAAATAAACTCATGGGCTTGAGCTTGGCGGGCAGCCTCAATCATATCGGCATCAGTAGCATTGGGTTTGCCGTAGAGAATATTATCGCGCACCGAGCGGTGCAGTAGCGATGTATCCTGTGTCACCATACCAATGGCGGCACGCAGACTGTCTTGCTGTACATGGTCAATCGCCTGGTTATCAATGGTAATGCTACCACCTTCAATATCGTGAAAGCGCAGCAGTAAATTCACCAAGGTTGACTTGCCCGCACCAGAGCGCCCCACCAACCCTACTTTTTCACCCGCTTTAATCGACAGCGATAAATCCTCAATCACACCACTGCCCTGGCCATAGTGAAAACGCATATGATCAAAGACAATAGCACCATGAGGGACCACTAATGCCGGCGCATCAGGTTTATCTTGAACTTCACGCGGGCGAGCCAAGGTATTAATGCCATCTTGCACAGTGCCAATATTTTCAAACAGTGCTGAGACCTCCCACATAATCCACTGGGACATACCGTTTAAACGCAATGGCAAGCTAATCGCAATTGCAATCGCCCCTGTCGAGACAGCATTTTGCGTCCATAAGTAAATGGCAAGGCTGGCCACCGAGAAAATTAACAGCGCATTCAATACCCACACCGACAGTTGCAGCTGGGTTACTAAACGCATTTGTGGATGCACTGTATCGAGAAATAACTGCATGCTTTCTTTCGCGTAATCGGACTCTCTTTGCGAATGTGAAAACAACTTCACCGTGCTGATATTGGTATAGCTATCGACTAGGCGGCCGGTCATTAACGAGCGCGCATCCGCCTGCTTTGCCGATACTGCCCGCAGCCGTGGTACAAAAAAGCGCAATACCCCTAAATAGCCAACTAACCACAGTAACAGTGGTGCGGTTAAGCGCAAATCAGCATCGGCAATCAATACCAACATACCTACAAAATAAACACAGACAAACAGCAATACATCTAATATTTTCATCACCGATTCACGAATCGATAACGAGGTTTGCAACACTTTAGTGGCAATTCTGCCGGCAAACTCATTTTGATAAAACGACAAACTCTGCCCTAACAAATAGCGATGCGCCTGCCAGCGAATCGCCATCGGGTAATTGCCCAATAGTGTTTGATGAATAATCAGTGAATGCGCCAGTACCGTAGCGGGAATCCCCAGCAATACAATAAATGCCATCCACAACAATGTACCCCCCTCATCGGCAAACAGCGTCTCGGGGGTTTTATCGCCTAACCAATCGACAAGCTGACCTAAAAACCCAAACAGCGAGACCTCCAATATCGCCAACAGCCCCGTTAATAGCGCCATCACAGCGAGATGGGGCTCTACGCCGCGCGTATAGTGTCGGCAGAAAGCAAACAATGTAGAGGGTGGCTGGACAGGCTCTTGCGGTGGAAAAGGTTGGATAATCCGTTCAAAAAAGCTAAACATACACATCACAGTTATTAGGGTAGTCTGTCAAGAGATAAGGCGGCACTTACTCCGACTTATCTATAAGGTCTATAAAGCGATTATACATTCAACGCCATAGTGATGAGTTTTTTGCCTTGCTCGCTATAGCGCTGGTGGGCTTGCTGTAAATCGAGAGGTACACTATCACCTTCTATGGTATGAAATCCACCTCGGCGGTAAAAATCTTCGAGGTGGTTAAAAACAAAGCAATAACAGGGTTTACGCTTTGTGACAGGCACCGCACCTTCGAGCAAATCTGTGCCGACACCTTGCCTGCGCCATGACGACGCAACACACATACCCCGCAAAAACCAGCTCTCATCACTGCGCGGCATCAGTTTAAGTGCGGCAATAATAGTCTGTTCATATTTAGCTACCACAACGCGATCATTGCGACCCACATTGACAGAAAACCCCGTGCTGCGATAAAACTTTAGCGCAAGCGGGTGTTTTTGGGGTTCCAGTAATCCGATTAATAATTCAGGCATAGTAAGACAGTATAGCGATACTCTACCGATTATTCACACAGACTTAATTCAGGCCTGCCACTTACTGTATAATTACCAACCAGCCCCACCGGCTCATATTTGTAGCTATTAACGAGATACGACAAACTCACCCAACTCTTCAATAACCTCAGCCGCTGGCCGTTGACTGTATTTTACATTCAACACGATATGTTCTACCCCTACCTCACGCAGAGAGTGCAAATAGTCTTTTAAATAAAGGCGCCCACTACTAAAGCCAAGGTGTATTTTTTTGGGCCCCGCCTCAGGGTTATCTAAAAGATCAATATACAGTGACTGCGCAAACGGCTTTACCCCACGATTGCCAACGGCCTTATTCGCCTCGCGCCAGCGCTCAATAATACCCGCTTGAATCACAGGCTCTCGCGGGTACGATACCCAAGCATCACCATGGGTGGCGATCCATTCTAGGCTTTGCTGGGCACTGCCGACAATAGGCATAAACATATCGCCGCCATCAGGCTTAGGGATAAGATCAAGCGCACCTTCTGAATGGCCAAAATGGTTAGTGTTATGCACCGGAAATGACTCGGCAAAATACTGCTTTATCATCAAATAGCTTTCTCGAAAACGCTCACCTCGCGATTCAAAATCAACGCCAAACGCCGGAAATTCGCGCGGCCGATCGCCACTTGATACCCCAAGAATTAATCGATCATCAAACAACTGATTAATCGAGGCCGACATTTTTGCCACATGAAAGGGATGCCGTAACGGTAATACAATAGCCCCACTCACAAGGGCAATATGAGCCGTTTTTGCAGCAATTAAACTCATGAAAACAAAGGGGTCATAGATTTGCCCAACATCGCCAAAACTGGGGTCGCGCAATGGCACATCGCGAAACCACAGTGCCGAAAACCCCAACGCCTCAGCACGTTGAGCTAGCTCAACCTGATTATGCATTAGGGGAGTATCACCAGAGTAAGCCTCAAGCGGAAACATAAGCCCGACACTTAATGCCTCTTTTTTAAATACCCTATTGTGGGCTTGCACTGAATTATCCATGTTATCTCACCGTCGTGTTATAGCACCGCTGGCATCAATGACAACAAACGCCGCGAGTATCAATTACAATGGGAGTATCACAAAGGCCCAAGCGGTAAGCAACCTTTTGTATTGAGTAATAGCAGAAAAGAGTACAAAAAGAGGCGCGTAAGTTGACCCTACACTGTGTATTTAAACGCCTCTATATAACACAGCTGTAGATACAATAGACAACAGATCGATGATTCGTGAAAAAATGGCTACCGCTTGCGCTATTGCCGCGCCAAATAAATAAACAAATAAAACTTTACGTGCCAAGCTGGGAAGGTCATAAGCACCATAGATAATGGCAATAAAATGTAGGGAATGTATCAACTACTCTAAATTAACTATATCTGAAGCAGAAACATTACTCCAATCCTTATCGGGATATCGATAGTAGTATCCTGCACGCCAATAAAAATGATGGAGCGTTATCTCTATATTAGCTCTGGCTTTAATAGCCACAAACTCTGTCCCTTTAGGGTAAAAAAACTTACCTTCGTCAGAGTTAGTCCCGTAGCCTAGAAAGTTATAGGTGCCTGGGGGTATATTATGGTGCCCTATAGTCTTCATTGTTGCCCTAAATACTCTATTTTTCCTCATGTTGCAGCCATATATATTTGGTGTTAGTGTTTTATACAATTATAGAGGGAAGTAAAAATATGGTGAGTGCCTGTGTTATCAAGAAAGTTAATTTTTGGTATCTAAAATTAACCACGCTGAGTTCATAGACTGCATGTGACTTCTCTAGAATTTAGAACAATCTTCAAGCTATTAACAAAGGAAATACAAATGAGTGCAGACGAACATAATGAAAAAGATGTCAGTGATACTGAGTCGATATTGAAATTTATTAAGTCACTCAAGCAACAAGAAATGGAGTTGATTTTATCCTCCGATGGTCAGCAGGTTGGAGCAATACTGACATCAGAGCAATATGATTGGTTTTTAGATCAATTGGATACTCAGCAAGATATTGAGAGTATTAGTGCTCGATCTAGTGATAGCGATGACGCACAAGATTTAAGTGATTTCAAAAAGGAATTTGACAAATGAATAATATTGAAGATCACCACTTAACAAACGAAGAGCGCACATAGATAACAAGACGTAGCATTGAAATTGATATACAAAAGAAGATCAAACAGTCGCTATCTCTTTCCGACCTAAAAAAGAGCTTGGCATTCCGGGAAAAGAGGGAAGAAAGTGACATATAACGTCATCCTTCACAGGGAAGCCAAAAAAGATATTAAAAACTTGCATCCTCAAATTAGAAATTGTGTTATAGCAGCACTGGATGAGATTGCAGAAAACCCAAGACTGCATGGTGCTGTTATGCTAACGGGTTACGTGAGCTTGTACAGATACAGAGTTGGTCATCATCGAATCGTTTATCGAGTTAACGATAATGATTTAGAAATTTTAGTTCTCGATACCAAACCCCGAGGGGAAGTGTACAAACAACACTAAGCTAAAAAAATCACTGCACGCTAACAAATTATTTAGATTTTCTCATTTGATAAAGCACATTAGTATAAAGTAGACCGAAGAATTATTTTATTTCATTATTAATTTGCGTTATTTTTTATACCTATTATCGAGAAATGACATCGCGTCGTAAAGTTTTTCAAGCCTGCGAAGCCGATTTAAGACTTAAGATACTAGCCACTGACAAGTGCTCTCACTTTAAGACAATAGCCGATTTCGTTAGCGAACATACGGAAGCTATATCGATACTTTTCCTTTAAGTATTAATGAATACTTAAAGGAAAAGCACTCGCCTACACCCTACTCTCTTCTCAACAAGTGTGAGCTTGTTACAAATATCCATTATTAGCACCAACAAGCAGGCAGGACATTAAGATTTAATAAACCATACACAGAACTAATGCGCATCATTGGTAGTCATATATCGATAAGTAACAACTATACGGTAGTTAACGCTAAAACGTTAAAATAGGCCATCGTTAACAGAGAACGAAGAAGAGATAAGCAATGAGAAGAATACATCGACAAACACCTAAAGCATTACTATCAGGTTCAACGCCCCATCCAGCAGCCCCCCTATCAACACCCCCAACAATGGGCAATATAGTAACGCGATGTATTGCCATCGCAAGCTTGCTCATCAGTGCCAATACGTTTGCAGATGCACTCGATACTATTCACGAGAAGATCAAAAGAGAGTTTGATGTCCAACATATCAGCCATAACGCACTGGCCAAGGTGCCCGCTAGTAATATTATCTTATTTGATGTACGCCGCTTAAAAGAATACAAGGTCAGCCATATTGAACATGCCATACATCTTGAGCCCGGCACCAGCACCGATGATTTTTTTCAGCAATACGCCGATACGCTTAATAATAAGGTCGTGGTATTTTATTGCTCGGTCGGTCAGCGGTCATCGAAGATGCTGGCAAAGCTTAACCATAGGCTTACTCAAATGGGGGTTGAGCAGGCGTATAATTTAGAAGGCGGTGTATTCAGGTCTCACAATAACCAAAGCCCTTTGATAAGCGAAGGTAAAAGTACTCGCGCTATACACCCTTACAATGCCTATTGGGGTCGATTAATTGATGATAAAGCATCGATCAGCTATCGATAGTATACGGCCACTACACAATACTATACCAAGTACACTTAGCGCTAGATTCTAGGAGTAAGTATACATAGGTATGCATTTATACACATGGTATGAAGCGCCATCACAGGCTATAACGTATCAACCGCTACTGCTGTCATAGTAAAGGCAGGTGCAAGGTGTCATAATTTGCCGCCTGCGCTGTTGCCATTATTTATTCAGTATCACTGCCGCGGCGAGTAACACACACTGTATAGCGATAGCACTATAAAAATAGTGCGAGCTGGTTTGCGTAAACTCAGCCATATAGTCACTCACACGGGTAGTGACTAACGCTTTTACACTATCTTGATTTTTGGAAAAGTCCACATCATTGAGGTCAGCTCGGTTGAGAATATAGCTGAGCACTCTTTTTTGCCAAGCAGGCGTATCATTATCACCACGGGATTCATCCAGCAATGCTTGCTTTGATGAGAGGTAATCGCTAGCTTTAGCGACCTTATCGCTGCTGTCAATGTAGTTGCCTATTTTTTGTAATACGACATCTTGTAGATTGTTTTCCCACAATTTTTTAAGCGCTGTTTCAGTGGCTAATTTTTTAGCGATAAAAATATACAACGGTAAAAACAATACTATATTGAGCGTTGCTGACAGGCTAGGCCAAAAGTCAACGACAAAAAAATTCAAGATGCCACCCAACCCGCCTGCTCCCCCGGCATGACCTGCCGCCGACACACCATCGGTACTACCGCTGTTAACCAGCAGTAGCACTATGGATATAACAAAAAAAGCCATCGTGATAATTTGCCCTAACACTAAAGTTTTAAAGAACATAAAGGCCGCGCTGGCGCCTATTTTTGCAATAGATTTAATCATGAAGATTCCCTTTTTTCATTCACTGTTTAAGCACATAAGCAGCATGGCGCACATTGCAACATATCCGTTATAGTGACTACGACTTATAAATATGACTGTATTATTAGTTACTGCGACATTAATTAGTACGACATTGGTACTAAAAACCACCACCTTGGCACCTAGTTAGCACCAGAAAGGCCATTCGGTGGTGATATTAACATAACAGATGCGATCACTCAGAGTTGTTTGTGCTCTCAGCTACTGGTGACAGTGTTGTTTTACTGTGCTTTTTTTGCTGTGTCATCGTTAAAAGAACTAGAGCGGTCGCTAATGCGGACTGAGGCTAAAAAGCCGTCAATATCTGTTTTAGAGCATAGGTGGTATATCTTTTTTGAGCACGTTGCATTGGCGATAAATCGTCGATAAGCAGGTGTCAATTTTCGATGGCAGAGCCAAAGCACACGATAGCTCTTCAATGTACTGCTCAGTAAAGGCGTGTTCTCAGGCCAGCCATCAGGCGGTGCAAACAACCCCTTTAAAAAGCGCTTGGTGACCCACAAAAAGTGAACGGAAATCGGCAGGTCTATATACACTAATGTATCTGCTTGTGAAAGTCGCTCCCAGGTTGATGCAAGACAGCCAAACCCGTCTATGATCCATTCATCGTGCGCTAATAGTTGATTGTGAATCGCAAGATACTGATCATGGGGAAGCTCAACCCCGCCGGGCTGGAATTTAATGGTATCGAGTACATGCAGCGGGAGGTGTGTTATTTCAGCCAGTTTTTTACTGGTGGTTGACTTACCCGCGCCGGTATTGCCAAAAACGGCTACTTTTTTCATTGTAATGTCCTGTTATGATGAGCCATCAAAACAGAATAAAAAAACCCGCCTTGATAGCGGGTTGTTTAATTAGCCAGACAGCATTATCCCCACCACGTATTGATCGCGATGATAATAATTTGAACGACACAAGGGGTTGTTGTGCTGGCCACTGGTTTTCCTATTGTTTGTTGAATAAATACCCGTTCAGATTAGCACAGACTTAACTACATTAACAGTTATCACACCGCTAACCCCTTTACTTATCTTCGTCTTCATCATCTAAGGAGTCCGGTGCAAAATCATCAAGGGAGAATTCAGGTTCTTCGTCTTCTTCATCGGCGAGTAAATCACTGGCAAGGTCAACATCATCATCGAGGCTGCTAATGTCCATCGCGTTGTCATCACTGGAGGGCTCATCATCAGCCATTTTAGGCAAGTCATCGGGGTTGGCATTAATCGCTATTGCTAATTCTTCTTCGCCAACATCGGTATCTGACAAGTCAATATCACTGTCTAACGATTCTGTCACTATTTCATCGGGTACGGTTTCTTCTAGTACATCAGCGGGCTCTTCTGCTAAGTCCTCTACTGGTTCCTCTATAAATGAGTCATCAAATCCATCGTCGTCTTCAATATTCATATCATCCATCGGCGGCTCTTCTAGCTCTGGTGCGGCCTCAGGTTCAGGCTCGGGCTCGGGAGCTGGCTTGGCTTTTTTCTTGGATGCCTTTTTCTTAGACGCTTTCGGTTCGGCATCGCCACCGTCTTGATCTTCACCGTCTTTATTTTTGCCCATAAACATTTTATATAAAACAAAGGCAATCGCAATAATCAGTAGGTTCGCAACACCAAGAATACTATAGAGCAACGTATTGCTGGATGGCTCATCGTCTACATCTTCGCTAATATCATCCTCTACGATGGGCTCGTCGGGGTTGATAAAGCTGGAGTCAACCTGGCCCGGGTCATCGTTAGTTGCCTCGCTCATATCCGTTGGGAGTGCGGCGGCGTCGGCATTCTCAGCTGCAAATGGATCCTTAAAGGCTTTGTCATTTTCAGGGTAGCTAAAACGCAGTGTTTCGGGGATAACATCGAAGCTATTGCCTTGTTTATTCAGTGCGGTAATACGCAGTGCTAATTGATACTCGCCCTCAAGTGCAGGTTTAATTACTAAGCGCCAGTTATCGTTTTCTGTCAATGTAAAGCGCTTGATATTGCTACTTCCCGAGGGGTCTTTGAGTTTACCCACTACCTCTGTTTTGGCGAAATTAATATCTTGTGAATAGGCATTCACTGTCACAATGTATTGCGTAGCCCCATTAACTGTTTCGGTGTTTAATTCAACACCAAAAGGTTCCCTTACTGTCGCACGATGTACAAATTGTCGCTGAAAGCTTTTGCCATCGACTTTAACCGTCACTTCGTATTGGCCGCTTTTTTTAAAGTGATCAATACTGTGCTGATAGATGCCATTGCCGGGCACTAGACCATCGGAGAGTCGCTGTTGCCACTGCGCACTTGTGTCTGTGTGTACTAGCTGGTAATCAATATCGAGCAAATCTAAAAACTCAGCGCGGGTGATGGTTTTACCTTCTTCTTGTAACACCAGTGACAAATCAACTTTCTCGCCGATTTTAATGTTGTTAGGCAGTGGCTTCACTACAAGACTCAAATCGCTGACAACGGTAATTCGACTCTCAGGCTCCAGCTCAGCATGTACTTGCCACTCGCCTTCAAAAGGGCGCTTAACCGTTATTAGATCGTACTTTTCTGTGCTGTGCCAAGCGACATTACCGTCCGTACTATTGCGGGTGTACTCTGTACGTCCAGGGCCAACTAAGCGGCTGGGAGGTGAGCCTGGTTTTCTAAAAATGAGCGCTGTAAATTCTTCAATACTGGAGTCAGTAACAAAGCTGTTACCATCAAAAGGAAGCTGCTCTGCGGGTACGGCTTGGTCAAATACGCCTAAGAAGATATTCATTAGATCATCAGCAGAGCGCGCAATCGCTGAGGTGCCGTCGGTGCCTAATGCCAGTTTGTCCATTAGGTCTTTATCGGCGTTATCAGACAAGGCAATCGTGTGCAAGGTATATCCAGCACGTTGATAGGTCGGTAACACACTATCGACAATGCGTCGCCATTCTTTTTGATTGACCCCAGGGTCGCGGTCGATATCAACCATACCATCGGTTAATAAGATGACGTGGGTGTTAAATTCCCCGTTACTGCTATAGCCACTATCATAAGCAGATTTTTCAAGCGCGGTGCCAATATTGGTAAATTGTGCAATAGAATTAATGGCCTGAGATTCACGGCTTGCGTGCTTGCGCCATTGTTCATCCACTACCCGGTGAGGCACCAGCATATTGACATATTGGCCAAAGGTCCAAACACCGGCTTTGCTGCCCTCAGGCAATAGCTTAACTAATAAATCAAGCGCCGGCCGGCGTAAATTCTCCGGGTCATTTTTTTTCATGCTACCGGATATATCAATCACTAAGCGAACATCTGAAGGTTTAGCGGCAATACACAGTGGAGCAAATGCAGCCCAACATAAGCATACACACAGCAGTAGTTGCCGCAAATGATGTGCTATTGTAGAAAAACTTGAACCGATTACTACCATACTCTCTTAGCCACGATCAGGTGATTCTCGGTAAAACCCGGATAAGAATTACCGCATTATTACTGATAGTTATAGCAGTTATTGGGCAGTTAGCAATGCTGGTGGCGCTACCGGAGTAATAATTAAGGCCTGTGATATGTGCACTAAGATGTACTTATAAGGGGCGGTTGGGCTCAGCTTCTGCCAGCAGGTCATCGTTAGCCGGTGATGGGGTATCATCAGAAGCGCTATCTGATGAGATTGAAGCTACATCGGCAGCGGCTGCCAGCTCAGGCTCTGCGGCAAGTGGGGTTGTCGAGATTGATGGCTCCGTTCGCACCTGTGGCTGCGAGGTGGGATGTTTGCGCCGATAGACATATACGCCTACGGCCATAACGAGATAGACGATAAGCGCAATTAATGCAGCAGTAATCGTCGGGCGCCCGGCGCGTTCAAAGCCGTCTAAACCAGAGAAAACCATCTCAAGCCCGGCCATTAGCCATGCAGGCGCTAAATATTCGCTGGCTTCATTAATGCTATAGGGTGTCAGTAAGAAAGCAGCCGCAATTAAACGCAAAACTTGTCGAGGATAAAACCAACGAATGATACGCGTCATGCGCCAAAACACAGCCAGCAACCCAATAACGGCTAATAAGTAAACGCTCCAACCAATAACATATTGCTCAACTGTAAACATACTAACTGCTAACCTATTAACCCTATTATTGACAGCACCGTGGCTGCTCAATTAATCCAACTTAATTAACCCAATGCACAATATGTTCATCCATGCCATCGGGGTGTACATAGGCCTCGGATAATACCTTACCCTGAACAGAAATGCCTGCTTTGTGTATGGATTCGCTACTGCCAGATAATAGTGGGTGCCATTGAGGTAGTGTTTGGCCCGAGGCCAGTAGTCGATAGGCGCAAGTAGCTGGCAGCCAATCAAAGGCGTCAATATCCTCAACACTCAGGCAAATACAATCCGGTACTTGTATTTTGCGCTCACTGTAGGCCTTACAACGGCAGTTATGCTCATCGAGATAACGACAGGCCACATTGGTGTAATACACCTCGCCACTGGCGTCGTCTTCAAGCTTATGCAGGCAACACTTGCCACAGCCGTCACACAGTGCCTCCCACTCATTGCGACTCATTTGCCAAAGAGACTTTTCTTCCCAGAAACGCCCGGTCATTACGTCGCTATTGCATCATCAGCAGCGGGGCTATTAGGCGCAGGAGGCATTTGTAGATAAAAGCCTTGCTCATCAAGCGCACTGAGTACATCGACGACATCGACGCGCGCCAGTTTTTTTTCTGCATTAAGCAAGAGAGTCATCACTGGTGTTAACTCGCCCATAATCCCTGTCAAGGTATCGGGCACTTGCGATAAACCGTCAGCTTTGATCACGTATAGATACATGCCTTCTTTTTTAGAGCAGCGATAAATTTCGCTGATGACTTGCGTAGGGTTACTTTGACTCATAGTGTCCTTTGGTATGGCTATGCGGTTATAAATGTTATTGTGGATGTTGTTGTGGATGTTGTTGTGCATATTGCTGCAACAGTGCCAGCAGCGGCTGTCCGACAATGGCATCGCGCCAGCCCTGTAATCCCACGGGCAATACTGCCTGCCCAGGACAATGCGACATACGCGCTAAGTGCTCATAATCTTTCTTCTTAATTAAAACCTCAGGCGGCAATTGTAGCTGTTCGGCAATAGCGGCAACATGCCCTTTCAGAACTTTGAGCACCTCACCTTGTGAAACAGTGAGTGGGCGCGGCATTGTGCCAGGGTAGGTGTCGGTATCTTGATTGTGTACCTCGCGAATTAGCCCTAGAATCGTTTCTGCTTCTTGTGCTAATAGCGATGTGGGAAATTCTCGTATTTTCTTTAATTGTTTTAGAGTTTGTGGCGCTCTAGCGGCAATATCCCACAAAACACCCTCTTTCAAAAAGCGGTTGCGAGGCACATCACAGGCCCTGGCTTGTTGCTCTCGCCATAGTGATAAGCGCTTTAGTACTGCAAGCTGTTGGCGATCTAGCTTCCATAATGCGCGAATACGCAGATAATAGTCATCCATCAGCTGAGACTGCACGGCTTTATCGAGTAAAGCTCGGCAATCCTCTTCGACCCACTCAAGACGATCATCGCGAGTAAGCTGTTGGCGAATTTTAATGTAGATCGCCAGCAAATACTTAACATCGAGAGCAGCATAGCTCAATTGTGCATCACTCAATGGACGTTGTAACCAATCTGAGCGGGTTTCCTGTTTGGGGATATCAATATCTAATACCGCCTTCAATAAATTGGCATAGCCAATAGATGAGCCATAGCCGGCAAAGGCTGCGGCCAGCTGCGTATCAAATAGCCCCACAGGGTAGGCACCAAAAAAGTAATGCAGTACATCCAGGTCTTCTGAACACGAGTGAATAACTTTAACAACATCAGGGTTGGCAAGAAACTGTGCAAACACTGAGGTATCATTAATACTCAGCGGATCGATCAGATAAATACAGTGTGCATCGGCAATTTGTAGTAAGCCCAGCTGCGGGTAGAAGGTGCGGCTACGCATAAATTCTGTATCAATGGCTACCGCCAGCTGCTGTGCCCAGTGCACACATAAATCGGCTAATTGCCGGTCGTTATCAACCCACTGAAAATCCATGCCCGTTTTCAATTACAATACCCGTCGGCTGGCAAATGCGTGTGCTAATGTGCCGCCATCAATATATTCAAGTTCACCGCCAAGTGGTACGCCGTGGGCAATTCGCGATACTTTAATATCGAGTGTGCGGGCTTTATCGGCAATATAATGGGCGGTTGCTTCGCCCTCAACGGTGGGGTTGGTCGCAAGAATCAGCTCACTAATGCCTTGCTCTAAACGTTGTGTTAATTGTGAAATACCGATTTCATCAGGACCAATACCATCGATCGGGGAAAGATGCCCCATTAATACAAAGTATTTGCCGTTATAGGTCCCGGCCTGTTCAATAGCAATAACATCGGCGGGAGTTTCAACGACACACAATTGCTCGTCACTACGACGTGTACTCGCACAGATCCCACAAATGGGCTGCTCGGTCAACGTGCGGCACAAATTGCAGCGCCCGACCCCTTCAAGCGCACAACCGATACTGCTTGCCAGCCGCCCAGCACCTTGTGGGTCGCGCTCAAGCAAATGTAAAGCCATACGTTGAGCCGATTTGCGGCCCACACCAGGCAGGCAGCAAAGCGACTGAATAAGGTCATCAATAAGAGGACTAAACACAATAGAGATCCACTAAAAAGGCATCTTAAAACCAGGTGGCATATTCAAGCCCTCAGCAAGGCTACCCATTTGATCCTTGTTGGCTTGCTCTACTTTGCGCACAGCGTCATTGACAGCCGCTGCCAATAGATCCTCTAGAATCTCTTTATCTTCTTTTAGCAGATCAGGGTCAATATCTACATTGCGAACATCGTGACGCCCTGTCATTGTCACTTTTACCATCCCGGCACCTGATTCCCCATGCACTTCAACATTGGCAAGATCCTGCTGCATTTTTTGCATATTCTCTTGCATTTCTTGGGCTTGCTTCATTAAATCGGTAATATTCATAAGGCGTTACCTCGTTTCACTCTGTCTATGACACCATTAACTGTATGTATGGGTATCATTTCTCTGTTAACACTATAAACCCACTATGTGCTTACGTAAAACACTCGTGCAGGCGTCTAATACACGGGTTAGTTATCTATGGGCACAATGGTGTCTTTCACTATAATAGCGCCAAAGTTATCTTGTAGCTGTTTAACAAGCGGGTCGTGGTTAATGGCCTCTTCTGCTTGCTGTTGGCGCTCTTTTTTACGGCGTGTAACACAGGCCGCTGGTGTTTCACCCGATATTTGCCCTAGCTCAATAGTCACCGTGACAGGCTGGGCAAAGTACTCACTCAACAATTGTGCTAAACGCTGTTGGTGGGCCTCATCATAGAGGGTGCCATACTGTTCATCTAAAACAAAAAGTAAATGATGTGCCTCGCATTGCGCCAAAACACAGTTTGATACGGTGCTTTGTAACAACCCCCCCACCTTAAGCCCAAAATACACATCAAGCCACTGTTCAGGCACAAGGGTTTCGAGCGCAACCGGTGCGGTAGCCGAACTACTCACAGGCGTGGCTGATGCACGCTGTGTGGTTGTTGAAGGCAAGGCAGTATCAATGCTCGATAAAGGTTCAGCGACTATTGAGGCCACTGAGTTTGCAGCCGCTACGGTATTATCTGGCGCGCTATGAGGTATAGGTGTCGAGGCCTCAGACGGCACTGGGATATCCGCTGCGGCCATCTCATTAGACACAGAGGCAGCACTACGAATGGGTATTACTGTATCGGCGGGTATAGCCTCGGTAGGCGTGGCCTCAGCCGGCATAGCGTCATAAGCTGCTACTAGCGCACGGGTATTGGCCGTTTGCTTATACTCTTCGTTTACTATCGCTTGCGGCGCTGGTGCGGTTGTGTCGAGGCTGCCTGTAGGGATATTACCTGTTACAGGGCTATCTTTTTTGCGATGGCTCTCACGGTGCCCTTCATGCTCACCTTCATGAGAGGTAGCCCCAGTCGCTGTAGTGTCGGCTGGCTTATCGGCGGCACTACTTTCATGTAATACAGTACTTGTCTGGTTGGCGGCATGCTCATTCACCGCCGGGGCGAGGTCAGTCGGTGCATGCGCTAAAACACCAGTGGCTTCTTGAGTATGACGAGAGGGTACAGGTGATGGCGCTGCCAAGGGAGCAGACGATGAAGGCTCAGCATCAACTAAAGGGTCAGACTCAAGTGCCGGCTTTTTTGCAGTATCACTGCCCCCTTCGGGGTTAGTCACCACAGCCGCCATAGAGGTATTATCACCAGAGGAGGATGACTCAGAAGCCACCAACGGCTCCTTCGGCAAATCGGCAACACCCTGCGGCTTAAATGCCAACATACGCAGTAAAATCATTTCAAAGCCACTGCGAGGGTCGGGTACTAATGGCAGATCACGCCGGCCAATCAATGCCGTTTGGTAAAACAATTGAATATCTTCTGAGCGAAATAGCTGAGCCAACTCATAAATACGCTGGCGGTCACCCTGTGTATTATCGATCGCCTCGGGCAACGCCTGGGCAATAGCAATACGGTGTAACACGGCCAATAACTCGGCTAAAACACCGCTGTAGTCCGGGCTGTGCTCGGCTAGTTTAGCCACAGCTCCCATCAACGTAGCCCCCTGCCCTGAATGCAACGCTTGCAATACATCATATACAAGAGACTGATCGATAGTACCCAGCATAGTGCGTACATCGGCATCACTTACCTTACCGCCACCAAAGGCAATCGCCTGATCAGTCAAGCTGAGGGCATCGCGCATACTGCCATCGGCAGAGCGCCCCAGTTGCCACAAGGCATCTTCTTCAAAGGGAATCATTTCCTTTTCGAGCACATAGTTAAGGTGCCCTACGATTCGCTCCGGGTTCATATTTTTAAGATTAAATTGCAAACAGCGAGATAAGATCGTTACCGGCAGTTTTTGCGGATCGGTCGTGGCCAGCAAAAATTTCACATGTGGTGGTGGTTCTTCGAGCGTTTTCAGTAACGCATTAAAACTGCTGTTGGAGAGCATGTGTACCTCATCGATAAGATACACTTTATAACGCCCACGAGACGGAGCGTACTGAACATTTTCTAACAGCTCGCGAGTATCTTCAACTTTGGTGCGAGACGCCGCATCGACTTCAATTAAATCGACAAAACGACCTTCGTTAATTTCTACACACGCACTGCATTGATCGCAAGGCTCAGAACTGACCCCTATTTCGCAGTTCAGGCACTTCGCCAAAATACGCGCGATAGTCGTCTTGCCGACACCTCGTGTACCCGTAAAAAGGTAGGCGTGATGCAAACGGTTGTGATCGAGGGCATTGATCAATGCCTGTAAGACATGTTCCTGCCCTACCATTTCTCGAAAGATACGAGGCCGCCACTTACGGGCGAGAACTTGATAACTCATGTATGGGTAAACTGACGTTTGTCGATTAGTATTGTAACTCGGATTATAACGATAGTCAGGGAAGATAGCTAACAGCAACTGCCAAAGAGGTTATGAAGGCCTATAAGGTGGCGACCTCAGCCAGCCACACCCCGGCACATAACGTCACTGCTACCGTTGCTCCCTTCCGGGCCTGGCGGGGTTTACAGATAGTCATTGCGGGGGGACCAACTGAGGCCTCCATAACAGGGGCGGGATTATCGGTGCTTTTAACCCTAGTTGCAAGCACTAAACATTACAACATTGTATTATTGATAAAAAAGGCCGCCATAAGGCAGCCTTTTTGACAGAAACACTCACCGCTTTTGCCTATATAAACAGCAACTCGCGATTATGTTGTATTACTGGTTAGAATCAATTGCCGCCTTGACCAAGTTTTGGCCAATTTCTGATTCAAACTTATTCCATACAGGCTTCATAATATCGACCCACTGCTGACGCTCGGCATCGGTCAACTCAATGACTTCTGAACGTTTTGACTCGATGATAGCTTGCTTATCCGAAATACTTTTCTCCATGGCAATTTTGTTGCCGTGCTTAATCGCATCAACCAGTGCTTGTTCAACAATGGGGCGAATATCACTTGGCAGTTTTTTCCAAAATGCTGCCGATGTCACCACCATATAACCTAAATAACCATGGTCAGAACTGGTAATATAGTCTTGAACTTCGAAGAATTTTTTCGAGTAAATATTAGACCAAGTATTCTCTTGGCCATCGATAGCGCGCGTCTGCAACAAAGTAAACACCTCAGAAAATGGTTTTTTCAGAGGGCTTGCATCAACAGCTTGATACTGTGCTGCCAGTACATCAGAGCTCATGATACGAAACTTAAGACCTTTAGCATCTTCAGGAACGCGCAGTTTCGAGCTGGCCGACATCTGCTTCATACCATTGTGCAAGAAACCAAGACCCAGCAACCCTTTTTTCTGCGTAGAAGTCAGTAGACTTTTACCTTCATCACTCATCATAAAGCGATCAATTGACTCGATATCTTTAAACAGAAACGGCAGATCAAATAACTGCAGTGATTTGGTATACTTTTTAAACTTAGACAATGCAGGTGCTGCTATATGTACATCACCTAACAACAAAGCTTCCAATACTTTATTATCACCAAACAATTGTGAGTTGGGATATACTTCAACCTCAACTTTACCCGCAAGTTTTGATTCGACTATTTCTTCGAATTTACGTGCCATTTGCCCTTTGGGTGTATTTTCAGCAACCACATGAGAAAACTTTATTTTCAGTGGTGCAGCTACAGATAGCGTAGATAATGTAGCAATAGACACACCCACAACGGCAGAAATGATAGTACTCTTTAATGTCATATTTATATCCTCATCGGTTGTATTTATTAGAACTGTTGTTTTTGAAAAGCAACCAACTCTGCACAAAAAATAATCGGCTTGGCAATAGTGGCGCCACGTACTCCTTGATCCATTAAGGAAGCTCGATACGCTATCATATATCGCATGCGCTTACATAGACAACTTGTCTTTAAAGTCCTGCGCAACAACAGTGCGAAGACAAAAAGCAACTCTTGTGCCAAAAAAAATTACCATTAAAATCAACAAGATAAAAAATTTACCTGCACACAAATGGCGATATCGCAGAAAAAACACACGCAAATGGCGACCAACCGCCAACAACAGGCAATATAAAATCCTGTAAAAGTATTGTTATTTAAGCGCCAGTGATCCACTCACAATAGAAAATAATTATTTAGTGCCAAATAATAAACGTGTACCACAATAACTAACTACTTTATAGTTGGGCCTGACATAATACGTGTACTTACCCATGTTAAAAAATCGAGTTTTTCCTTACGTTTTAAGTTTATTATTGTTAGCAATAAGCCTTTATGGCAGTTATCGAGCCGTCAACGGTTATTCGAAAGCTGAAGTTGCGCGCATGTTACAAGAACGCCTTAATTTACATATGTCTAACTTTCAAAGCCTCTTGGAAACTCACGATTATTTACCTGAAGTACTCGCTAACCACCCAGCCGTGAGCGACTATATCAGCCATCCACAAGATGGTGCACTACGGTTAAATGCAGGCTATTATTTAAATCAATTCGCACAAACAGCCGGGGTTGAAAGTGTCTATCTGCTCGACAGCAAAGGCAATACATTATTATCGGGAAATAATGCACCGCCAGTGCCAGTACTGAGTTACGACAACCAGATACGTCCTTATTTTGCCCGCGCAGTCGCCGGCTTAAAAACCAGACGCTTCTGGGTAGACCCGCGCACTAACGAGCCTGGTATATTTTTCTTTTCACCCATCAGGGATAAAAGTGGCGAGGTCGCAGGTGTCAGCGTTGTCAACGCAAAGCTCGATGACTTTGAGGCTAACTGGCGCTCGGCCAACGAGCTTGTTTTCATTACCGATTTAGAGGGTATTATTTTTATTTCAAGCCAACCTCAGTGGCGTTTTAGCGCAACAGAAAATATCGATGAGTCCAACACAGCAAAAGAGTTGGCGCGCTATTATAATATTAAAAAAGTAACCAATATAGATTTTATTAAAGAATCCCCCTACAGCCAAAACATTAATCATGTTACTTTCGCAGGAACCCCTGCATTACAGTATATGGTAAAATCATCGGTCATTCCAAAATCCGAATGGATTCTACAGGTTTATCAAGATACGTCTTTTATCAAATACCGCTTAATTTTTGCGTTTATTATTTCTGGGTTAATCTCTATTGTTTTACTACTGACAACACTCTACCTCATGCAACGCCGCCATCATATTCACGAACTAGAAGGCCGCGTAAAGCATCGTACCGCAGAATTATCTGCCGCTATTAAACATCTTAAAAATGAAATTCGAGAAAAGAAAAAAGTAGAAACCACCCTAAGAGATACACAAGATGGCTTAATACAAACCGGAAAAATGGCGGTATTAGGTCAGCTGGCTACGAGCATTACTCACGAGCTTAATCAGCCGCTAACCGCTTTAATGACTTATGCTGAAAACACGTTAATATTAACCGAACAAGGTAATAATAGCCCGCTGATCACGAAAAACCTCAGTTCGATGACTCAATTAGCTGAGCGTATGGCAAGTATTACTCGTATGCTAAAAACATTTGCCTATGATTCCCGAGAAAAAACATCGCCCGTACTGGTTAACCTGGCCATACACAATACGCTATCGATTATTCGCATGAAACTGAGAGAATCCGATATTGTTATTGAGTACAAACAGCATACAACAGAACTTATTGTTATGGCCAACCTGGTCCGCTTAGAGCAAGTTTTGCTTAATATAATCAGCAACGCTATTGATGCTATTGATGAGAGTGCGCAAAAAATAATTACGATTAAAGATACGAGTGCTGGCGAGAATGCTATTATCACTATAGAGGACAGTGGCGAAGGCATTAGCGATGAAAAAAAACACACTATCTTTGAACCCTTTGTCACCAGTAAAAAACAAGGTCTTGGGTTGGGGCTTGGGTTGTCGATTTCACACCAGATAATCAAGAGCTTCAATGGTGAACTAGTCGCAAGCAATGCCCCTACAGGTGGCGCTATATTTACTATTACGATTCCGTTATACCATAATAAAAATGAGTCTAATAATGAAAATACTACTTAGTGGATTGGTTATCACAACGGCTCTATTGGCCACACACACCAGCAGTGCAACACCTACTGCATTGCGTTTTTCACATGTGGTCAGTGAACTCACACCTAAAGGCAAAACGGCAACAGTATTGAGTGAATTAATTGCCCAGCAGATGGGGGATAAATACAAGCTGACGGTTTATCCAAACTCAGACCTATACGATGATAAGGCAGTTTTTAAAGCGCTACAATTAGGGGATATTCATTTTGCCGCACCATCGCTCTCTAAATTTGGGCGCCATACGGACAAATTTCTCATTTATGATTTGCCGTTTATTTTTGAAGATATAGATGCAGCGCTGTGTTTTTCTAAAAAGGCCAGCGATAAAAATCTTTTTGCCAGTTTTGAAAAAAAAGGCTTTAAAATACTCGCCATCTGGCCTAATGGCATGCGTCAAATTTCATCAAAAACCCCCATCAAAACCCCAGGCGATATTAAACATAAAAAGTATCGTATTGAATCCTCAAATGTATTTTTTAACAATATAGAGATTCTCGGTGGGCTACCGATGAAAACCACCTGGGAAGAGGCATTGAATTCGATTAAATTCGGAGTTATCGATGCGTGGGAAAACAGCTGGCCGAACCTGTATACATCAGATGCACACCGCCACTTCCCTTATATTACACAACTTAATCACGACCTACAGGGCTATGCGCTTATCACCAGTACAGACTTCTGGAATAACTTACCTAAGGTAGATCAGAATAAACTCTCTGAGCTTATTCACATTGCTTCAGCACAATGGCTTGAGTTAACTAAAAAGGAAACACAAGAAAAAATGCAAGAGCTGAAACGACTAGAACATGTTGAGGTCATCTCGCTATCACCCGATGAAACTAATGCTTGGATAAAAGCACTCAAGCCTACTTGGGCTCACTTCGAAAACATTATTGGCAAGCATAATATCGAGGCCGCTGTTACCTGCAATAGCGAGGCCTACCAGCAATTACTCGATAGTAATAGTTAGCGCGGTGCGCGGTATTTCTTTCGGTCAATACCGTGCTTACGCATTTTATCTTCTAGTGTTTTTCGAGGCAGGCCCAACATTTCATACACTTCTTTAACATTGCCATTACAGCGGGTCATATAACTGACAATAAGCTCTTTTTCGTAACTCGACACCATTTCAGGTAATGTCATACCGTCATTGAGCAAGCTATCACTTTCACCATGAGGGATAACATCATCCTCTAACCCTAAAACAAAACGATCAGCGGCATGTTGTAGCTCTCGTACATTCCCAGGCCAGCCATGTTGCAGTAGCCGATTAATCACATGTGGCGGTAACGATGGCATTTCGCGATTAAATCGCTTAGCGGCCTTTTCTGTGAAATGGCGAAATAGCAGTGATATGTCCTCTTTACGTTCACGCAGCGGTGGAATTTTAATTTCGACAACAGCAATGCGATAATATAAGTCTTGGCGAAATTTATTCTCTGCACTAAGCTCTTTAAGGTCTGCCTTAGTCGCAGCAATTACACGGATATCAACAGGAATAGTCTTCGTGGAGCCTAGACGCTCAATGGTGCGTTCTTGCAGTGTACGCAGCAATTTAATACCTAGCGATAACGGCATACTTTCAATTTCATCAAGAAACAGTGTGCCGCCATTAGCGTATTCAATTTTACCCATTTGTCGATTAGACGCACCCGTAAAAGCACCTGCCTCATGGCCAAACAGTTCATTCTCCATGATGGTTTCGGGAATCGCACCACAATTTAGTGCGACAAAAGGGTTGTCAGCACGCGAGCTATTATCATGCAATGTCCGTGCAACGAGATCTTTACCGGTACCCGTCTCACCGTGAATCAACACATCTGCATTGACATCGGCAATATTCATGATCTGTTCGCGAATAGTATTGATACTGTTTGATGAGCCCAAAATTGAAAACTCCTGCACTTGGCGCTCAAGCTTATGCTTTAACAGTCGATTTTCAATAACTAAGCGACGTTTTTCAATAGAGCGGCGCACACTATCTAGCAGCTGCTTACTATTAAAGGGTTTTTCAACAAAGTCGTAGGCACCGTCTTGCATTGCTTCAACGGCCATGGCGATATCACCATGGCCAGTAATCAAAATAACAGGAATATCAGGGTCAACATGCTTAATTTTACGCAAAAAGTCTAGCCCGGATAAGCCTGGCATTTTTACATCAGAAATAATAACACCGGGCCATTCTCTATCGACATAACCCAGTGCATCTTCAGCGGACTGTTTTGTCGTCACATCGTAACCAGCCACCGTCAATGCTTGAGCGCCAGCATCGAGAATATAAGCTTCATCGTCAACAAATAGAACTTTATTAATATCTAGCATACACATGACTTATTATTTATTTCTTATCATCATTGGCCTACTGCGAATAAATAACAGCAGGCCAACCAACACCACAGTGGTATTTATTTATACCCTTTAAGATGATCAATATATTCAGGTAAAAACAAAGATATCTGTGGAATATAAGTGATCAACATGAGAAATACCAACAAAATACTCAACCACGGTAGTGCAGCCTTAACCGCCCACTGTAGTTTTTCGTTGGCAATCCCGGCGGTGACAAACAAATTGAGGCCGACAGGCGGTGTAATCAAACCGATCTCCATATTCACCACCATAATGATACCTAAGTGAATAGGATCAATACCTAGCTGAGTAGCAATAGGAAATAAAATAGGCGCCATAATCAATAATATAGCAGAAGGCTCCATAAAGTTTCCTGCGGCCAATAGCAGCAAGTTCATTACCAGCAAGAACCCCCATGCAGGCAGCCCCCAAGCTACAATGCTTTCAGCAATTTGATGCGGAATACGCTCGGTTGTTAACACATGGGCAAACAACATTGCATTGGCAATAATAAACAGCAACATCACACTGACTTTAGCGGCATCAAGCACGGTTGCCCGCACTTCTTTATCGACAACACAACGCGGGAGCGAAATCGACATTTGCATGATATTACGCATCATCATAGCAGGCAGTGCTTCACCCTCTTCACGCCACGGAATATTTTTCATCGGCCCGATATCGCGATAGCCAAAACACGCCACCCAAAAAGCATAAACAGCAGAAACGGCAGCTGCTTCTGTAGGGCTTGCAATACCACCATAGATAACAAACAGCACAATAAAAATCAAAAACATACCACCTGAGGCAGACCACAGAGACAGCAATCGATCTTTGGTGCTAGCACGAGGCTGTGACGGTAGGTTTTTAACCCGTGCGACAACATAAATAGCCAACATCAACATTAACCCCATACCAATACCGGGGATAAAGCCTGCCATAAACATACGCGCAGCCGATACTTCGGTAGCCGCGGCATATACAAGCATGACAATCGATGGTGGTATCAAAATGCCTAAGGTGCCGGCATTACAAATCACACCTGCACCAAATTCTTTTGGATAACCTGCCTTTACCATCCCCACAATCACGATAGAGCCAATGGCAGCAACTGTTGCCGGAGATGAACCCGATACTGCGGCAAAGAACATACAGGCCAGCACCGAGGCCATCGCCAAACCACCTTTTACATGACCTACCATATTAATGGCGAAGTTAATCATGCGTCGGGCGACACCACCACCGGATAAAAAAGATGACGATAAAATAAAGAAAGGAATAGCCAGAAGCGTGTAGTGCTCTGAAAAGTTTTCAAAAAACTTTAACGCCACACTTGCCAGTGAATCATCAGAGAAAAACAGTATGGTTAATGTCGAGGAAAGCCCAAGTGCCATAGCAACGGGCATACCCATTAACATACACACTAGTAATGTTAAAAATAAAGCAGCAATAGTCATGTTATAATCAGCTCTTATCAAGGTTTTGTTGTTGGTAGGATTCGTTCTCCATGGCATCGTGACTTTCATCATGATGAGAGAACCCCAATTCTTGGCCCTTTAAAATCTTAATAAACAGTTGAAATACACGAATTGCCAATAAGCCCATACCAATAACCAACACAGAATGAGCTATCCATTTCTGCATGGGAATATCTTCAAGTTCAACCTCAATCATGTGTAACGTATCGAGGTAAATCCACGATCCATAGCCAATTAGGCCACAATAAATCAATACACCTATGACAGAAATAATGCCGAAAAAGCGCTGTACTGATTCGGGAAACAATTTAACAAAGGCATCAACCCCGATATGAGCGCGCTTTTTTAGCGCCCAGGATGCTCCGAGTAAAACCATCCAGGCTGACAGGTGAAGGGTAAGCTCTTCTGCCCACAGGAAACTATGCCCCCCTATGGACCGCATCATCGTTTCGTAAAACACAAACAGTGTCATACTCACAAGTAGCAGAGCGATAATATTTTCTTCTAAATCGGCTAAGAAACGCATTGAAAACTCCCGCATTTTTTTAGTTCTAATATGGTAAAACCATCTCGGTGATTACTTGATTACCCTACCTGTGTCGCTTTATTTCACACAAGAGAGCTCACCTGAATAATTATTTTGTTAGCATTATATTTATTACCCCTCTTTATAAAGCAGGGCATGACATATAAGCAATTTTCGCGCCAACTAGAAAAAACTTTTATAATCAAATAGATAGCGTAATGAAATAGAATTTATTGGCGGCAATTCGCCAATAAAGAGGTCGCTGGCGATTATACGCCGCCCTGTTAGAATACGCACAACTGCTATATCATGCGAGCATTAACTCACCACCAACGACCTCTTAGATATACTATGCATTTATTTGTCGACAATTTAACCAATGTAGATTTTAGCTATTTAGACTCAAAACGAGGCTTGGTCGGTGAGACATGGCTTGCCAGTATTGTGTTAGAGGGTGCGCTTGACGAACAAGGTATGGTGTGTGATTTTGGCATTGTTAAAAAACAGCTTCGACAATGGCTGGATCAACATATCGATCACTGCCTTCTAGTGCCCAGCGACACACCCGATATACAAATCCAATCATCACCCCATGAAATTACCATTGACTGGATCTACGGCAGCGACCAACACTTAAACTGCCGCTCACCCAGCAGCGCTATTACATTAATAGATAGCCAGCATATTACCCCTGAAAGCGTTGCCACATGGTGTATTGAACAACTGCGAGCACTGCTACCTGAGAGTATTGATCACATTCGCCTATCCTTTGCCTGCGAGCCCATCGATGGGCCTTACTACCACTATAGCCATGGGTTAAAAAAACACGAGGGCAATTGTCAACGTATTGCACACGGACATCGCTCACGTCTTTATATCTATAAAGATGATCAACGCGATATTGAACTAGAACAACAGTGGTGTCAGCAATGGCAAGATATCTATATAGGCAATAAAACGGATATCGTTACTATTTGTGGTTTGCGCAGTTATCACTTTGCCTACGAAGCACAACAAGGTTGCTTTGAACTCACCCTACCACAAAACAACTGTTATCTTATTGATACCGATACAACCGTAGAGTTTATCGCACAGCACATTGCCAATACGCTCAAAGCCCAGCACCCAGAAAATCACTTCCGAGTGAAGGCTTTTGAAGGCATTGCGAAAGGGGCAATCGCCTCGGCATAACAAATTACAGACTCATTTGTCATATTAATGTCACAATAATTCATCAGGATAACACCTATTGATCAATTGCCTGCCAACAGGCGATCAATTGTCTTATTTTCATGCAATGATAGGTGCACTATGTCAATTCGAGTTGCAATTAACGGCTTTGGCCGCATGGGCCGCTTAGCACTGAGGGCCGCATTACACGCCCCACAGTTTAGCGTAGTACATATTAATGAGTGCGCAGGTGATGCAAAAACAGCCGCACACTTGCTACGCTACGACTCCGTTCATGGCATCTGGGACACATCAATTAATGCCGGCGATGATTACATTGATGTTGCTCACCAACGCATTAGCTACTCACGCAATACTGAAATTACCGCAACTGCTTGGCGCGAACTCAATATTGATATAGTGCTAGAGTGCACCGGTGCCTTTAAAACCAGAGCTGCACTGGCCCCCTACTTTGACGCCGGAGTCAAAAAGGTAGTGGTCTCAGCACCGATGAAAGAAAGTGAAGGTGCGCCTAACATTGTGATGGGCGTCAATCAGGATTGCTATTTACCCACCGAACACAATATTGTAACAGCAGCCTCTTGCACCACCAATTGCCTTGCGCCAGTTGTCGATGTCATCCACCGAGAGTTTGGCATCAAACACGGCTGCATTACAACGATCCACGATGTCACTAACACACAATGTATTGTGGATGAATACCACAAAGACTGGCGGCGAGCACGCGCCTGTGGCTCATCGCTCATCCCAACATCTACAGGTTCAGCAACAGCCATTACCGCTATTTTCCCTGAACTTAAAGGGCGCTTAAACGGCATTGCGGTACGCGTACCACTGACCAATGCTTCGCTGACAGATTGCGTATTTGAAGTAGAGACACCAACAACAATCGAGGCCGTTAATAACGCTTTAGCGCAAGCGGCAGACTCACGCTTAAAAGGCATTCTTGGCTACAGCACACTTCCTTTAGTATCGGTAGATTACACCAACAATACCCATTCAGGCATTGTTGATAGTTTATCGACGATGGTGATTAATGATACGCAAGTGAAACTGCTCGTATGGTATGACAACGAGATGGGTTATGTGCACCGCATGACGGAATTAGTTGCCAAGATTGCCCAGACACTACCGACCCCATAACACGGTGGCACATCTACAATCACCCGTTACCCAATATGCGCTAGTAACACTGAATTACTGGGTATTTACCATTACAGATGGCGCACTGCGCATGCTGGTTGTGCTCTACTTTCATACACTGGGTTATACGCCGTTAGCCATTGCATTTCTTTTTATATTCTATGAGTTTTTTGGCATTGTCACTAATTTATTTGGCGGTTTTATAGCAACCCGCATTGGCCTTAATCGCACGATGCAAATCGGCGCACTGCTACAGATAGTCGCGCTTGGCTTACTCTTGGTTGACAGCACCTATCTATCGGCCGCCTACGTTATGGTCGCCCAAGCATTATCGGGTATTGCCAAAGACCTCAATAAGATGAGTGCTAAAAGTAGTATAAAATTGCTGGTAAAAAGCGATGCCAATCAACAGCTCTACCGTTGGGTTGCGCTGTTGACGGGGTCTAAAAATGCACTCAAGGGTGTAGGGTTTTTTATCGGTGCGCTATTGCTTGCATCGCTCGATTTTCGCGGTGCCATTGCGGTATTACTGTTATTGCTACTGGCTGTTTTTATCCCTTGCCTTTGGCTTTTAACGAATCATTTAGGCAAAACAGAGTATAAAGCCAAATTTAATGATCTATTGTCAAAAAGCACAGAGGTTAATCGACTCTCTGCGGCTCGATTTTTTTTATTTGGTGCGCGCGACATCTGGTTTGTGATCGCACTGCCTGTTTTTTTGCAAAGCGAGTTACAGTGGAGCCACAGTGCGGTGGGCTCTTTGTTAGCCGTCTGGATTATTGGTTATGGTATTGTTCAATCGATAGCCCCCATGATTACCCACACACAAACACCATCAGCCCCTGCCGGGCGCAGTGCCTATTACTGGGCACTGGCGCTGAGTATTATTCCACTCCTGCTAGTGGCTACCTTACAGACAACACTCCCCAATAATTATTGCATCGTCATTGGGCTATTCATTTTCGGGGCCGTATTTGCTGTGAACTCTTCACTGCACTCCTACTTAATTATCGCCTATGCACAAAAGGCCGGCGTTTCTCTCGATGTAGGGTTTTATTACATGTCCAATGCAGCCGGGCGTCTAGCCGGCACCTTGCTATCAGGGCTTGTATATCAACAGTGGGGGTTCAGTGCCTGCCTAATTATTTCATCGCTACTGTTAGGTGCCAGTGCCTACATTGCCGCGAAGCTACCAGCACACTCAAACAGTACAGCCCTTTAATCAGGCCAATACAACTTCATCAACACCACTAAAACCTGTGTCCGCTTTAGTGGCCTGAGCCACTATACTATCGACAGAATCTGTTTGTGTATTAATACCGCCAAGTGCTTCTAACAACTGGGCGATTATTGCTGTTAGCTCTAATGTCATGACTGAAAACTCAATATCGAACTGCTCGACTTTACTTTCAGCATCTACCGCATCGGCCTTCTCATGAATTTCATCGGCAAATTTTAACCGCTTAAGTGCTACTTGGTCGTCGAGTACAAATTCAACACCCTGTAGTCCACAAAGTGCTAGCTTGGTTACAACCATACCCGCTTCAAGGTGATTTTTAATTTCAGGTGAGGATAGATCCTGATGTTTACAGCGAATAACACTCGTAGACTCTTTAGGATCTGACAGCTCACATTCACCGCCTAAGGTAAAGTGCTGAGTATCAATCCCATCCGCAACCCAGCGGGTCATCACTTGGTGAGGCAGATGTTTACTGACTAGCGGATGCACCGGTAGGCTGCCTAGTGCTTCACGCAATAGCGACAACATGGATTCGGCTTTATTGGCCGAGGCGGCATTTACCACAATGTAGCCTTGCTCTGGTGCGATATAGGCATACTGAAGGCTTGAGCGTACAAACGCTTTTGGCAATAGCGCCAAGATTACATCGTCTTTGAGCTCACTGCGCTCTTTTCGACCCACAGGGCGCCCTTCCTTTTCGGCGATCTCTGCTACTTTTTCATCTAATGCTTCATTGACCACAGCTGCCGGTAGTACTTTCTCTTGCTTTTTAGCACACACCATAAGGTAGCCCTGACTGGCATGCACTAATTGTTCGCTATCGCCCCCTAAAGGAGACACCCACCCTACGCGCGAAAGATCCTGACTACCACAGGGCACAAAGGCGCCATCGGCTAATTGGGTATCCAGATCATCAGCACTTAGACTAAACGGTGCTGTAAAGCGATAAATACGAAGATTTTTAAACCACATCTTTAAACTACACCTTTAAACTCGATTAATACTATCTCGGTGAAACCTTGACATAAGCCCAGATTGCACTGGCTATCAGGCACGACTGTAACGGTATGCCAGCATGAAATTATTGACGTACCAGCGGTGTACCTGAGAAATGAATACCTGCCCAACCATCGCGCATAAACTGACGAATATTCGGATGATCATCACCCTCAGGGTTAGCCAATACATGCTCGCGATAGTAGTGCCCAAAGCACGCCAATGTCTGTGCCTGAGTAAAATTATTGAGCTGTGCAAAGGCAATGACTTTGCAAGAACCTTCATTAGTGCCAGCGGCATTATTGACGGCTTGATCACTAAGGCCATTCGTAAAGCGGGTTGGTGTATAACTAAAATAGGTGTCTATCGTCGCCATAATATCCGCAAACGCTAGGGATTCTGGGTCATTTTTCACATTTTCAATGAGTTGTTCAGGCGACAAAACAGCCGCTGTGGATTCACCGGACATAGATTAAGCACTCTTAAACAGGTAATTTTTTAGGGGAGCGGATCATAACTGATCTCCTATCGGGCACCAAAAACAACAAATACTATTAGAATCAGCGCCATAATTTGTTTTTTCTATTATACATACACCAATGTCTAATGGTCATCACTAAGTATTGTCAGATAATAAATTTTTTATCCGCGAAGGGTTCGAAAAATGATGGAATTGCGTTATGGTGCCCCAACTGAATACAGTACGAATAACGGAGAGGCTATGTACCACTTCCATATTGCCGATGATCACCCACTGTTTAGAAGCGCGCTGCTGGATATCATCCACCAGCATTTTGCCCAAGCAACTATCAGTGAGTCATCTGACTTAGATAGCACTATTGAAGCATTAACAAACAATAAAGAAATCGATATCCTGCTACTGGATTTGCATATGCCCGGCAGCCAGGATTTATTTGGCTTGGTCAGTGTGCGTGAGAAATTTCCGTCAGTACCGGTTATTGTCGTCTCGGCCAGTGAAGAGGCATCGACTATTAATCGCTCTATCGGTCACGGTGCCAGTGGGTATATCCCTAAATCATCATCGTCACAGACACTATATAATGCCATTAAAGCAGTGGCAGAAGGTGAGAAATGGATTCCTGAAATAGTGACAACACCACTCACGGCCATCTCCAGGGAAGAGAAAAGCCTTGCCAGCAAAATTGCCACACTAACGCCGCAACAATACCGTGTGCTTTGCTATCTTCGAGAGGGGTGGTTAAACAAACAAATTGGCTTTGAGCTCAATGTGACAGAGGCAACTGTCAAAGCGCACATTACGGCGATCTTCCGCAAACTGGGTGTCACTAATCGTACCCAGGCAGTGATTATGCTAAGCCAGATGTCACTGGAAGGCGAGACCTGACAAAGTACGGTTTACTTTCGATATTGGCGCTGTTTAAACTGCGCCAGCAATGCCCGTAAGCGACCAGGCTTCACGGGCTTACGCAAGAACTCAAAACCGGCATCGGCTACCTTAGCCGGTAGCCCTACCTCGACACCTGCTGAAACAATACACACCGGTACCTTATGCTTCCAGCACTGTGACATTTTAGTCGCCAGCTCAATTCCGGTCGTATTGTCATTATCCAAATTGTAATCCATCAATAATACATCTGGCGCAGCACTATTGGCGGCTAAAGTAAATGCACTGCCGGCGCTATCAGCGATAGAAACATGGCACTGCCAACGCTCTAGCAGTTGCTGAGTTGCCTGTAGGTTTTGCATTTGATCATCGACATAAAATACTCTCAACCCCACTAAATCATCTTGGTCAACTTCGCTGGGAGCTTTTGGCGGGGCAATATCAATCTTTTCAGCTCTCGGGAGCGAGATCGAAAAACAGCTTCCCTGACCTACATCAGAGCGGCAGCGGATACGATACCCCAGCAAATCACTAAAGCGTGCAGCAACTGCCAAACCAAGTCCAACACCCGCGACTTTTTGCGAGCCAGACACACGATAAAAATCGTCAAAAATACGCTGCTGATCCACTTTAGAAATACCAACACCTGTATCGTACACACAGATTTCTATTTTTTTGCCCCGGTAGCGACAACCAATTAATATCTTGCCTTTTTCGGTATATTTAATAGCATTGCTGATAAAGTTTTGCAAAATTCTACGCAGGTAGTGCTTATCCGATAGCACAGCCACAGAGGTCGTCACATATGACATCGACACACTGTCGCCAAGCTGAACCCGACTTTCATTGACCAGCCCATTGAGCAATGTATTTAAGTCAAATGCCTCGATAGATGGCAGCATCGCCCCGGTATCGAGTTTCGATACTTCTAACAGGGTAGAAATAATAGATTCTGTACTGTGGATAGCACTTTTAATTTGATCGAGTGTCGATAGATCGCGGCGGTTGTCTTTACCCACATCCAATAGCGAGCTGACATAGAGATTAGCGGCATTTAAAGGCTGTAAAATATCGTGACTGGCAAGTGCTAAAAAGCGGGTTTTAGACGCGTTGGCCTCATCGGCATCTAGCTTGGCCGCAATTAACTGTTCTTCAACTAATTTACGCCTTTCGATTTCCTGGCGAAGATTGCGGTTAATATTTTCAATAGTTTTTGTGCGCTCTTTCACGCGCTGCTCAAGGTAGACATTTGAGCGTTCCAACTCATTTTGCGCCGTGATAAATTCGGTAATGTCATCGTAAGTCGTAACATAGCCACCGTTGGGCAGAGGCATCCCTTTAATTTCAATAATGGGCTCATCCTGATGGTCGCGCACGACCCTATACGACTCGCCCAGCGCCATTTTAGAAAGTCGCTTACGCACATGTTCTTCAATATCACCGGGGCCTAGCAATCCTCGCCGGGCGTTAAAGCGCACCAAATCCGACACATGCAACCCTATGCGCAGCATACCTTCAGGGTAATTAAACATAGTTTCATAGCGTTTATTCCATGCGATCATCATCAGGTTTTCATCAACGACACTGATCGCAGAAGAGATATTTTCAAACGATGCCGAGAGTATGTCTTGATTGAAGCGCAAGGCTCGCGTGGTCTCTTCAAAAATAGTGACAACTTCTTCAACCGCAAGCTTTTCACCACTGCGTAAGCTTTCGATCATTGCCTGTGACGAGGCAATACCCACGACACCCGATAGCGCCTGCTGGGTTTGTGCAATCAGGTCCTGTTTGGTTTGCTTATGGCTATTGGCATAAATAGCTTCTACAGCGGCTTTACCCACAAACTGTGACAGCAATGCACGTAAATCTTTAAGTTCAATATCATCATAGTTATATTGCGCGCTCTTCTCCATCGACGTAAATGCGATGGCCTGAATGCGATCGGATAAGGCTTCAGTAGAAGACATCGAATACCATAAAAACAAAAAGATATTAGCCGATAAACTAATGAGCACCCCGCGGGTAAACTCATCGGCAAATGAAAAACCAAATAAAAACTCAGGTCGCAACCATGTAAAGCCAAACAAGCCCTCAACTAAAATGTGGCCATCCATTAAACCTGCATCGACCAACAGTGGCAACATTAAGGTATAAAACCACAAAGACAACCCGGCAATCAGACCGGCGTATACGCCATTGGCATTGCCTCTTCGCCAATATAAACCAAACAGTATAGCAGGTGACAATTGCACAACGAGCGCAAAGGCAATCAACCCAATACTGGTTAAGGCTTCATGTTCGGCCAGTACCACTTGATAAAGATACGCCAACACAACAATCAAAATAACGGTTAATCGTCGCGCAAATATCAGGCTAGTGGAGAAATCATTAAAAATAGCCTGACCACCTTTGCGCTTTAGTAAGATAGGTAAGATCACATCATTACTGAGCATCTGGCTCATCGTAATAGTGGCAACAATTGTCATTGCAGTCGCCGCTGAAAAACCACCAATAAAAGCAATCAGTGCCAACCACGGCATATCTTTCGCAAGAGGTAAAGCAATAAGGTACATATCGCCGGTCACTTGGCTATCGTTAAAAAATAACAAGTTGCCGACCCAGGCAATCACCAGTATACACAACGCAATCATGACTAAATAAATAGGGAACACCCAGCGCGACATCTGTAGGTGCTTAAACGAAAGGCATTCAACGAAAGTGACATGAAACATGCGCGGAAGACAAAAAATCGCACAGGCAGATAATAATAATTCCGTTAAAAAACGCCATAGCGATGGAGCCTCACTAAACATAGCGCTAGCAGCAGCATTGGTTTGCTTAAAATCTATTTCAACAAACCACACCAGCGCCAAACAACCTACAAACATTAGCACCACGAGCTTAACCAGTGATTCAAATGCAATAGCGGTCATTAAACCTGAGTGATAGCCCGATATATCCAGCCTGTTAGCACCAAATAATAATGCAAATGCAATCATGCACAATGCGGTGACGAGGGTTAAATCCTGGTTGACTAAAAACCGTGTATCCACTGTGATTAATAAGGTATCGGACACCGCTTTAAGCTGTAGGGCGATATAGGGAATCGTTGCAATCATTATTAGCAACGTAACCGTCGCCGCTAGACCTTGCCGTTTGCCGTAACGTGATGCAATAAAATCGGCAATACTATGGAGGTGCTCCTGACGACAAATAGTCAGTATTCGATGAAGAATCGGGTAGCCGAGCGTGAACAGTAATGTAGGGCCTAAAAGAATCGGTAAGTATTTCCACCCAGAAACAGAGGCCGTTCCCACAAGGCCATACAGCGTCCACGATGTACAGTAAACACCCAGCGCGAGCGCGTAAACCAGCGGCTGCTTAGCCCAACCGTGCTCAACAAACTGTTGGCGATCCCCCAGGCGAGCTAAACCAAACAACAAGGCGATGTAAGCAAATACTGCAATCAGAACTATAGAAGGAGACACAAATAAAAACCGTTTTTATATTATTTTACTTATTTACTGTAAACCTTGTTTTACTGTAAACCCCGCTTTACTGCAAAGACAGCTTAGCCACAAGGTAATAAAAGTGGTGCACTTGAATGGCGCCGCAAACCGCTTAACAGGCATTTAATACCACTTATCAGTCATCGAACGCAACCTTTTAATACCAAAAATGTAATAATATCAAAAAGTTAACCATAAATCCTTCTTAAATCATACGAAAGTGGTAGTTGAAGGAACCATTAGTTTATATATTATAAACAACAACAAACAATAAAAAAATGATGTGACACAGTAGGCACTACGAAAAACTAATCATTAAAAAGACCGTGCACATTTCATATGATCCTCAGCGGAGACAAATATATGCTGCTAGAGCTTTCGACACCTATCATTTTTGCTGTTATTTGCACCATCTACATTGTCTTTTCTATTTCATAACAACGATTCATCTTATAGCCCGGCTTATTCCATAAGCAGTGCGTACTTATATGCCACCATGGTGTACTATTCATCGAGTGCAAAGATAGCTATAGTGGCTTTTGCATCAACAAAATAATCATCACAGTGGTATTTACAACGAGTAAGGTAAACCACTCAATAAACGTATCTGGCTTCAACGTTCGCCCCCATTTCAATAACGGTGTGCGCGCTTATCAAGCGACTGAAATTAGCGGCTAATCGCTGCGATTGTCATGCGCGATGAAGAACTTGATTACAACCTATCGATTAAAGCTACAACCTTTTAACGGCAAGGGGTAGCTGCGAAAAACACTCCCTCAAAGTGTCATTGCTTTGACGCGTCAAAAAACAGCATTTTCCCATTTAGACCTTAGTCGGTTGTTAGACCAAAGTCTGGCATTAATACTACCCTTGGGTTGTTACAGTAAGCGCACAATAACTATAGTGAGGTAATCTTCATGTCTTTCAGTAAAGAGCAGGCTGCCGCCTATTGGCAGGCCAATATCAAGCTGGTTCTAAAGCTGCTGGTAATATGGTTCGTTTCGGCCTATTGCTGCGGTATTCTTTTCGTCGATTTGCTCAACACAATACAAATTGGTGGATACAAACTGGGCTTTTGGTTTGCCCAACAAGGAGCGATGTACATCTTTGTAGCACTCGTTTTTTATTACGCCAAGCGCATCGGTCAGATCGATCGTGAATTTGGCCTAGAAGAAGAGTAAGAGGCGAGAAAATACTATGGAACTACAAACATTAACGTTTATTGTCGTCGGTATAACGTTCGTTATTTATATCGGTATTGCACTTTGGGCTCGCGCAGGTTCAACCAGTGAGTTCTACGTTGCCGGCGGTGGTATTCACCCCGTTGCCAACGGAATGGCAACCGCTGCTGACTGGATGTCTGCGGCATCATTTATATCAATGGCAGGTCTCATCGCATTCTATGGCTATGGTGGCTCTGTTTTCCTTATGGGTTGGACTGGCGGTTACGTACTTCTCGCTATGTTACTAGCCCCTTACCTACGTAAGTTCGGTAAGTTCACTGTACCTGAGTTTATTGGTGATCGTTATTATTCAAAATCAGCCCGTATCGTTGCTGTTATTTGTTTGATCGTAGCCTCGGTAACCTATGTTATCGGTCAAATGAAAGGTGTGGGTGTTGCTTTCTCTCGCTTCCTTGAAGTGGATTACAACACAGGTCTGTTAACGGGTATGATTATCGTGTTTGTCTACGCGGTACTCGGTGGTATGAAAGGTATTACTTATACTCAGATTGCACAGTATTGTATTCTGATTTTTGCTTATACCATTCCGGCCATTTTCATCTCGCTTAACCTAACTGGCAACCCAATTCCACAGCTGGGTCTGGGTAGTACAATGGTGGGCACCGATACCTACTTGCTCGATCGGCTAGATCAGGTGGTGACCGAACTCGGATTTGCGCAATATACGACACAATCACGCTTAAGTTCACTGAATATGTTCGTGTATACCTTGTCGTTAATGATTGGTACTGCGGGTCTACCTCACGTTATCATCCGTTTCTTCACAGTACCTAAAGTAAGTGATGCACGTACTTCTGCGGGTTGGGCACTTGTGTTTATCGCAATCCTTTACACCACAGCACCTGCGGTAGCAGCAATGGCTCGTCTAAACCTGATGACGACAATTGAACCTGTTGCTGGTGAAAACCTCGCCTACGATGACCGTCCTGTATGGTTCAAAAACTGGGAAAAAACCGGTCTGTTGAAATATGAAGACAAAAACAACGACGGTAAAATCCAGTACACCTCAGATAAAGCCACCAATGAAATGGTTAAAGTTGACCGTGACATTATGGTACTGGCCAACCCTGAAATCGCAAAACTACCTAACTGGGTTATCGCCCTGGTAGCCGCCGGTGGATTGGCAGCCGCACTATCGACAGCCGCTGGTTTATTATTGGCTATTGCATCCTCTATTTCCCATGATTTATTGAAAGGCGTACTCATGCCAGATATTTCAGAGAAAAATGAGCTGATGGCGAGTCGTATTGCCATGGCAGGTGCCATTTGTGTCGCGGGGTACCTCGGGTTTAACCCACCGGACTTTGCCGCAGGTACGGTAGCCCTCGCCTTTGGTCTGGCTGCATCATCAATCTTCCCAGCACTAATGATGGGTATCTTCAGCAAGCGTATTAACAAAGAAGGTGCTATCGCGGGTATGGTTGTTGGTCTTAGTATCACCTTGCTGTATGTATTCCAGCATAAGGGTATTATGTTTGTTGCCAGCACATCGTTCTTAGGTGATCTACCTCAGAACTGGTTCCTAGGTATTGAGCCTAACGCCTTTGGTGCCATTGGTGCAGTCTTCAACTTTATTGTTGCAACGGTTGTCTCTCGCATGACTCAAGAGCCACCAGCACACATTCAAGAGCTGGTTGAGAACATTCGTATCCCTGTTGATACTACTGGTAAAGGAAGTATTGCAGCGCCTACCGGTCACTAGTAAGATACCTTTGTTAGCCCCGTTTACGGGGCTCTTTTTACAAACCCCGCAAACTCCAGAGTGATCCTCTGGAGTTTGTTGTTATCTACGGTAGTATAAATCATGCTAAATGCCCTCGTTAAAAATAAGCACTTTACTGTCGCGCTTATTGTCACACCTATTCTTGCCGTACTGGCCTTCTTCGGTACCGATTATCTCGTCAGTGAACGCCCTCACAAGGCAGTCGCAGGAGAAAGCTATCCTCTCGTAGCCAACCCAAACTGTCGCTATGAAAGCGGCAAATGCACCCTCAGGAATGGCGATATTAAAGTAACGCTACAAAAACAATCCCAAGAAAGTGGTAAAATCACCTTAGCCCTTGAATCAGAACACGCTCTACAAGGTGCGCAAATTGCACTGGCGGGTAAAGACAATGCCGATAATAGCCAACCTGAAATTATGCAACCACAAAATGAAGAAAGCACCCAGTGGTTAGCGGCATTGAACAGCAAAAATCTAGCGCAGAGTAATTTACAATTAGTCATTGCGATTGATGATGTTAATTACTACGCTGAAGTAGACACTGTTTTCGTTGACTTCAAACCCATCTTTGCTCAAGACAAATAACTCACTGCCATGTTATTGGCTCACCACGTGTTAGCCAATAACATCCATCGCGCATAGCTACCCTCTTCTACCGCCTGCCTTTATGCCTGATAATCACCCACTCAATCGTTAACCTGCCATATTGTGTGCCCTCATCACACCAATGCCCTTTATTTAACAAAAGACGCCACCCCCCCACTTTACAAACAGCCACGACAAACGTAAAAAGTACACCCTAGATATGCAGGTTTAATTCCAATCATGAGGCGGAACAAATGAAAATAGTACACGCGGTACTTATTGGTACATTATTGTCAACGACAGCACATGCACATAAATCCAATACGGATAAACCCTTTGAAGCTGAAATAGAAGCACGCCATTCGTTTATGCATGTTGTGCAATACAATATGGGTATTCTAGGTGCTATGGCTAAAGGTAAGCGCGATTATGACCCGACACTTGCCAGTGCTATCGCTAAGAACATTCAAGCTGCGGCATTGATGAGCAACGACAGTATGTGGCCAAAAGGCTCAGATAACGGCCAACATGCCCTAGCAGAAGAAACGAAAGCCCTGCCCGCTATTTGGGAAAAATACGATGTCTTTAACGAAAAACAAAAAGACTGGGAAAATGCATCACAGATACTGGTCGACAATGCCGGCAAAAGCCTTGCCGATTTACGCAAAGGTATGGGTGCGGTAGGCAAAACCTGTAAAGGCTGCCATAAGGGTTTTAAAGCAAAATAATGACCACTCAAAAGAGCACCAACACCACACAGCTTGTCTGGGATTTACCCACGCGCCTCAGTCACTGGCTGATGGTAGTACTATTTGGCTTTCTCATTGCCAGCGGTAAATGGCTAGAGGACATGATGCAATGGCATATCCTAAGTGGCTACCTATTGATTGGTGTTGTGCTCTTTCGTATCATTTGGGGGTTTATAGGCAGCTACCACGCACGCTTTATAAGCTTTTTACGCTCCCCTAAAGCAACACTGCACTATATTATCGCCATGCTCAAAGGCCAGCCAACACACTATGCCGGACACAACCCTGCAGGTGCCATTATGGTAGTACTGCTTTTGCTGGGGCTTAGTATACAAGCCTCAAGCGGGCTGATCACCACCGACGATATTATATGGAGCGGGCCATTATACCCTTTAGTTTCTGAGACGCTTGCCTCGTGGGGAGGTACCATTCACCACTGGTTAGAAGAGGTGCTTATCGTGTTAGTGGTAGTGCATATTGTTGCGGTTATTATCCACAAGGTGAAATTTCAAGAGTCGCTAGTCCCCGCTATGATTCATGGCTATAAACGCTTGCATAACGCGACGGCAGTGCCTATTAAGGTAGGCATAGTAAGGCTGCTTATCGGTGTTATCATTGCAGGTACACTCACCGCTTGGCTGTGGTCACAACCCCTATAAAGCCCCCTATAAAGCACTTTTGTTAACACACGACAGTAGGTATAACCCCAAAGGCCATTCGCCAACAGGCGAATGCTTAGACTAATAAGCCCGATGGCTTTTTCTGCTCAATTTTATCGCAAATATAAGCCCCGATAGGGATAGCCGCTGTTGCAGCCGGTGACGGTGCATTGCACACATGCAAGCTGCGAGGGCTTTCGGCAAACAGGAAGTCATGCACCAGAGAACCATCACGCTTAACGGCTTGCGCTCTAATGCCCGCCGGATAAGGGGTTAAATCATCGAGTGTTAGCGACGGACAATATTTATTGACCTGCTTTAAATAATTAGGTTTCCAGTAGGCGTTACTCATTTCTGTAAGGCCAAATCGCCAGTAGCGCGTCAGTAGCCGCCAAAAACCACTAAAGCGCATCATTGCCACCGATTCTTTCAGGCTAATATTAACCCGCCCATAACCCTCTTTTTTCCAGCCCTGAAGCGCATTAGGACCCACAGTGATAGAACCATCAATCATACGCGTTAAATGAATACCCAAAAAAGGTAATTCGGGATCGGGAATGGGATAAATAAGATGATTAATTAACTGATGTTGCGCGCTGGGTAAGCGGTAGTATTCACCACGAAAGGGAATAATGCGAAAATCAATATCAAGCCCCTGTAATTGAGCAAGCCGATCGGCCATTAGGCCTGCGCAAACGATTAACTGCTTTGCACGAATAGACTCCTCCGCCAGCCCAATAGTAATAGCTGTTGGCGACTCATCAATACCCTGCACCATTGATTGTAAACGCACCTCGCCACCGAGTGCTTCGAAACATGCCGCCATTTGCCGGGTGACTGCACTATAATCCACAATACCGGTATCAGCGACCCAAATGGCCCCCTTACCCGCTATATTTGGTTCGCGCTGATGCAGTGCCTTACGATCGAGTAACGTGACATTGAGTGCGTTATCTTGACAGCGTTGAAACAAGTCATGCATGCGTTGCATTTCAAGATCGGTGGTTGCGACCAATAGCTTACCGCAGACATCAAAGGGGATATCATACTGCTGACAAAAGGCTTTCGTTGCCTGAGCGCCCTCTCGGCAAAAACGTGCTTTCAGACTGCCGGGGGCATAGTAGACGCCTGCGTGAATAACACCACTGTTATGGCCTGTTTGATGACGGCTTACCGCTGATTCTTTCTCCAGCAATACTATACGTTTGTTAGGGTAGCGCTGTTGTAGTTGCCACGCGGTAGAAGTACCGACGATCCCGCCACCTATAATTGCAAAGTCATAATCAGTCATATACTGCTGCCTACCTATCAAAGAGCGTATATTGTAGAGCCCCATGGTTAAAAGGCTATTCACATTTACCCATAAATACCATAAGCAATGATTATGCAAATTTGACACGGTACAGGCTCAATGTTATCAAGATGCAGATGGTTCTTGGTGATTATTCCTGTAGCAGGTAAAATGCACCTCTTATATTAGCGTAAATGAGTTGTCTATGATTCCTGCCATTGAGCATACCTCCAGTGTTCAACAACACTACCTGAGCTTTATCGATACCTTAAAAACCTGTGGCTTTAAAGGCGAGATGTGTCTGGACTACAGTAATCGGACCGTGCTCTCAACAGACAACTCCATTTACCAAATACTGCCACAAGGTGTTATTTACCCGCAAGATATCGATGATTTAATCACATTGACAGAACTTAGCCAACAACAGCAATTCACTGAAATTGTGTTAAGCCCCCGTGGTGGTGGCACCGGTACAAATGGGCAATCGCTCACCGACGGGCTGATTGTTGACACATCCAAACATATGAACCAGATCCTTGAGATCAATACTCGCGAGCGCTGGGTACGGGTGCAATGCGGCGTCGTTAAGGACCAGCTCAATGCAGCCCTTAAACCACACGGTTTATTTTTTGCTCCTGAATTGTCAACGAGCAACCGAGCTACTATCGGCGGCATGATTAATACCGATGCTTCAGGTCAAGGTTCTTGTGCTTACGGTAAAACCCGCGATCACGTTTTAGAGTTACACACTGTATTGCTCGATGGTAGCGTGTTGCATTCAAAACCTATCAACGATACAGCACTAGAGACACTCAAAAAACAACACTCTCGTGAAGCACGTATCTACCAACTGCTGGACAATATCCATACACAGTACGCCGATCAAATTGAAGCGACTTTTCCTGTTCTCAACCGTTGCCTCACAGGGTATGACCTCGCACATATCCGTACACCCGAGGGTTTACTGGATATCAATAGCGTGTTGTGTGGCAGTGAAGGAACTCTAGGTTTTATTGCCGAGGCTAAACTCAACCTGCTACCCATTCCAAAATTTACCGCCTTGGTGAACCTGCGTTATGAAGATTTTAACGCGGCATTAAGAGATGCCAAAATAATCATGGAAGCAGGCCCTACATCGATTGAAACCATTGATTCAAAAGTACTCAACCTTGCAAAAGACGATATTATCTGGAACAGTGTTGCAACGTTTTTCCCCAATGATGACGGCCGTCAATTAGAGGGTATAAACCTCATTGAATATACCGCCGACAGTAAAACAGTCTTAGAGCAAAAACTACAACCTCTGCTTGATCGCTTAAATAGCCACGAGCAAAGCTCAAACAGTTATGGTTATACTATCGCCTGGGATAGCGATGTCAGTAAAATCTGGGCGATGCGAAAAAAAGCCGTAGGTTTACTGGGTAACATTCAAGGAGAGGCTCGCCCCATAGCCTTTGTAGAGGATACTGCGGTACCACCGGAGCATCTTGCTGATTTTATTGTAGAGTTTCGCGCACTACTTGATAGTTACCAGTTAGAATATGGCATGTTTGGCCATGTCGACGCAGGTGTGCTACACGTGCGCCCTATTCTCGATATGAAAGATAGTACACAGGCAGCATTGGTACGCACCATTACCGATCAAGTAGTCAGCCTCACTCATAAATATGGCGGTCTACTGTGGGGCGAACACGGCAAAGGCGTTCGCTCTGAATATGCGCCTACATTTTTTGGCAATCTCTATCCACAACTACAACGAATCAAGCACGCCTTCGACCCCCACAATCAACTTAATCCGGGGAAAATTGCCACCCCAGATAGCACTATTGCCTTACTCAAGATTGATGAGGTAACCACCCGTGGGGAGCAAGACAAGCTCATTGCTGTAGAAAGCTGGGAGGGCTACAGCGAAGGGATGTTTTGTAACGGTAATGGCGCTTGCCATAACTGGAATCCTAATGATGCTATGTGCCCATCGTGGAAAGGAACCCGCCTGCGTACGCACACACCTAAAGGCCGCGCCTCACTAATCAGAGAATGGCTTCGCCAACTCGCCGAAAGAGATATCGACGCTATTGGGGTGAGCAAACAACTGCGCGAACAATCACTAGGTACAAGTCTACGCCAACAATTCTCTCGCGTTAAAGCCTCTTGGGGTAAACGACAAGGCGATTATGATTTTTCACACGAGGTCCACGATTCAATGATGGGCTGTCTGGCGTGTAAATCCTGCGTTGGACAATGCCCCATTAAAGTCGATGTGCCAGAGTTTCGTTCAAAGTTTTTAGAACTTTACTACAGTCGCTACTTGCGCCCACTCAAAGATTATTTTGTTGGCAGCCTCGAATATGTGCTCCCTATTGCCGCTAAAGTACCGTGGTTGTACAACCCCATAATGGGTGCTACTGCCATACAGACTCTGCTTGCCAAGTGGGCGGGACTGAGTGATAGCCCACTATTAAACACACTCAAGTTCGACGCTGAACTGCAACGCCTAGGAGTACGCTACGCGTCTATCGATAATATTGCAGAGCTTAGCGAGCAGCAACGCCAGCGCAGCGTTATCATTGTGCAAGATGCATTTACCCGCTACTTTGAAACCTCTGTTGTTATTGATAGCCTACGCTTATTGCAAGCACTCGGATTCACGCCTTTAGTCATGCCCTTTATCCCCAATGGTAAACCTTTACATGTTCACGGTTTTCGCAAACAATTTGAAAAAGTCGTTTATAAAAGCAGTGCCCAGTTAAATAAACTTGCGGCCACTAACATTCCCATGGTGGGTTTAGAACCCTCAATGACGCTGGCCTATCGCAGTGAATATCAAAAAATACTGGGTAACAACGCACCAACAGTGGTACTGATTCAAGAGTGGCTTGCAACACAAGCGCCCTTTTTAAGCGTACTACAAGACAATTTTCAACAAAAGCATTATCAATTACTGGCTCACTGTACAGAAAAAACCAATGCGGCAGCCTCTATCAATGATTGGAAAACTGTCTTTAACGCACTGGGACAAACACTGGAGGTTATCGATACGGGTTGCTGTGGTATGGCGGGTACTTACGGGCATGAAACAGCTAACCTTGCGATGTCAAAGCATATTTATTCGCTATCGTGGGCTTTAGCGATAAAAAAATCTGGCGAGCAAAACAAGGAGAAAGACAGCGATACATGTTTGGTCGCAACAGGCTATTCCTGCCGAAGTCAGGTTAAGCGTATTGACCAGCAATCAATACCACACCCGCTACAAGCGCTGCTATTACACGCTAAGACTTAATCAGCGGCACTGGCTCTGCGATATGGTACCCCTGAAAGAAATCAACACCGATTTCTTTTAGTTTACCCAACACATTTTCACTTTCGATGAACTCTGCAATTACTTTCAAGTTCATCACATGGGCCACATCGACAATCGAGCGTACAATCGCGTAGTTGATTGAGTTAACATCGACATCGTGAACAAAAGATCCATCAACCTTAACAAAGTCGACGGGTAATTTTGTTAAATAACTGTAACTTGCATAGCCACTGCCAAAATCATCCAGCGCAAACTTGACACCGAGCTTTTTCATCGTCTCAATAAACTTAACCGTATCAGCAATACTAGACAAGGCAACACTTTCTGTAATTTCAAAACAAATTTTACTGGCATCGATATTATATAGAGGTATCCATTGTTTAATATCTTCCAGCAGGCTTTTGTCGGCCAAACCAAATGCACTTATATTAATACTTGCCATAGTCAGCGATGCCATTTCATCGGGATTAGCCGCCAACCATTTAAAATAATGTGAAATAACCCAGCGATCAATTTGAGCCATTAAATTATAACGCTCGGCAGCAGACATAAAGGCCCCCGGACGCAGTATTTTGTCGTTGTGGTGCAAACGTAATAGCACTTCATAACAGCTATTTTTAGA